>Ga0316208_1000497_pt1 | contig 47403 bp, 35 predicted proteins | sample 3monopyrite_MG_FD_204944 | JGI IMG/M metagenome (GOLD analysis project Ga0316208, IMG submission 204944) | Microbial mat bacterial communities from mineral coupon in-situ incubated in ocean water Damariscotta River, Maine, United States -... | ecosystem: Environmental > Aquatic > Marine >... | reverse complement strand
CTTGAGCACGGGCAAGGGCTCATCGTCGACAAGCGCGAACGCTTCTCCCGCGGCTTCTTCGATCATGGCCGCCGGGACTTCGATGATGCGTTCGACCTTGCCGATCGGGATCGCAATGCGCTCTTCGGCGATGCCGACGAGCAGCACCCGCTGCACCGCGGCGGTGATCGGGACGACGAGCGTCGTGGTCGTGCCCACGCCGATCTCGGTTCGGAGTTCGACACCCCCGCCGAGACTCTCGACCGTCGCCTTGACCGCATCCATGCCGACCCCGCGACCGGAGACTTCGGAAATCGACTGCGCCGTAGAGAGGCCCGGGTGAAAAACGAAGGCCGCAACCTCTTCTACGGGAAGATCGTCGACGAGATCGGGATGGATCAAACCGGCATCGATCGCGCGTCGACAGACCGACGCCAAATCCAGCCCGCGCCCGTCATCGGAAACATCGATTTCAATCGAGTCCTTCTGTCGTCGCGCCTCGACGCGAATCACACCGGTCTCGGGCTTCCCAGCCGCGATCCGATCCGCAGGCAGCTCCAGCCCATGGTCCACGGCGTTGCGAACGAGATGAAGAAGGGGCTCGCCCAATCGATCGAGAATCGAACGGTCGAGTTCGAGTTCGGCGCCAACAATCTCGAGTTCGACGCGCTTGCCGAGTTTCTCCGCGACCTGGCGCGCGGTGCGCGGCAAGTTGTCGGTCACGCGGACGATTGGCGCCGTTCGCAATTCGAGCACGCGACGCTGTAGCTCAGCCACGCGGCGATCGACGCGATCGAATCCGTCAGCAACTTCCGGATCACTCGCAAAGCGGGCGACTCCCGTGCGGAGCTGACTCGAACTGAGGATGACCTCCCCCACCGCCGACAAGAAGCGGTCAAGGGTCTCCGTGCGAACACGCACTGTGGGTGAGAGCGGTGGCCCCGCCGACACGACGACAGGCGCATCACCATTCGCTTTCGTGGTGGGCTCGCTCGCGGCGTCCGAGGTCTCCGCGGGCGCCTCGGGAGACAGCTCGGAGGCCCTCTCTCCGGGCATAGCAATGCCCCCCGCCGGCTCGCTCGAAACCGGCGCCGGCGCATCGCCCACCGCAGAAGCAGCGGGCTCTAGCCCCGGACTTTTTTTGGTTCGCCCCCCACCGCTTCGGGGGCAACCGCAGTGGCAAGCACCACCGCGTCCTGTGCCGGTTCGGACTGGAGCGCCGTCATCAGCGCATCGTCCGCGGGCACGGGCTCCGCTTCATTCGAGACGGCCGACACCATCGCCTCGAGGGATTCGAGTCCCCTAAAGAGCAGCGAGAGCTCCTCGGGATCTCGCACTCGGCCGGCCGCACGAACCCCCTCCATTCGATCTTCCAACCGATGGGAGAGTTCCGCGACAGGATCGTAGCCGAGCGAGGCCGCCATCGACTTGATCGAATGCGCCATCCTGAAGATGGTGTCGATCGCCTCGACGTTGCCCATCTCTTTTTCGAGATCGAGCAAAGCACGACTGATCTCCGCGAGGTGGTCCGTTGCCTCCTCGAGAAAAATCCGTCGATATTTGGCCATATCCAGGGCCATCTTGTTAGTCCGCCTTTTCGACGATCTTCTTGAGCGTCGAGATCACGCTGTCGGGCTTGAACGGCTTCACGATGAAGTCGCGGGCACCGGCCTGAAGCGCCTCCATGACGAGGGTCTCCTGACCGAGTGCACTGCACATCACGATGCAGGCCGTCGGGCTTTCCGCCAGAATGGCCTTGACCGCATCGATACCCGATCGCTTGGGCATCACGATGTCCATCGTCACCAGATCCGGCTGGAGCTCGTTGTAGAGATCAACCGCCTCGATGCCGTTGGTGGCCTCACCGACGACTTCGTGGCCCTCCGGCTCGATGATTTCGCGAATCATCTGTCGCATGAAGGACGCGTCGTCCGCAATCAGTACTCGTGCCATTTTTCTTCCCCCGTAAGCCACGCAACTAGAGCGTGGCGTTTTCGATGACCTCTTCGCCCCGCGCAACGAGTGCACCGGGATCGAGGATGTGAACAATGCGACCGTCGATGGGTCGTCTTTCGACGACCAGGTCGCCGGACTTCTCCTGGGCAGCGGGGCCAGCGCCGTCGACCAGACCGATCACGCGGTCGACCGGCATCCCCATGCGTGCCGTACTTCCGGGATTCGCGGAAAGCACGAGCACCTGTTCCTGTGCGTACCCGACGGTGGTCGCCGCGCCGAAGGGGGTCGCGCCCGCTTCGTCACTCTCTCGACCCAACAACAACTCCGTCGCCACGAGCGGCAGGGCTTCACCATGCCAGTTCATGACGCCACCCACCGGCAGCGAAAGCGAAGGTACGCTCGTCACCCGATCCTTCTCGGCGACTTCGACCACCCAGGCGATCGGCATCGCGTACTGAATGTCCTCGAACACGAACATCAGTTGACGATCCTCGTCGAGAGGGGCGAATTCTGGCGACGGAGCGCTCAAAATCGATCCTCGATCGGTGTCTCAGGAACCTCTTTCGAAGCGTTCTCCCGCGGACCCGTTTCAACCGGTACGCGGCGTGGGACAGCGGGCTTTTCAACCGGAGCGGTCTGAGCGGTCTGAGCGGATGTGTTCGTCGGGGCCGACACTTCGCGAATCTCGGGCGCCGCGTCGGTACCCGTTCGAAAGATGGTGAGCGAATGATTGAGCTGGGTCGCGAGTTCACTCACGCGCTCGGAAGCCGCATGAATTTCGTCGACGGTGGTGAGCTGCCCACCCATCGTCTGTCCGAGGACCTCGACGGAATGACCGTTGCCACTCGCCACTTTCGCGATCTCTTCAATCGCGGCAACCATGCTCTGGGCATTCAGGGAATGACTATCTGCACCATGGAAGATTTCTTCGGAGCGAGTCGCGGCTTCGGAAACCGCCATGCTGATCTGGGCGAGCGCACCGGCGATCGTGTTGACGTCTTCACGCCCTTCCGCGATCACCTGGCTCGACTGCCGCATCTCGTCCGCGACCATGGCGGTATCCGCCTGAATCTCGTGCATGAGCTGACTGATCTCGTCGGCGCTTCGCCCGGCATTCTCGGAGAGCTTGCGAATTTCGTCGGCGACAACAGAGAAGCCACGACCGGCTTCACCCGCACGGGCGGCTTCGATCGACGCATTCAGCGAAAGCAGATTCGTGCGATGGGCGACGGAGGTAATGATCTCGGTGATCTGATGAACGTGGCGCGTCTTCGCTTCGAGTTCGAAAACCTTGTCGCCGGTACTCTCGGCGCGTTCAAAGACCGCCTTCATCTTCTCGATCGCGAGGCGCGCGACATCGACACCGGTGCCCGCTTTCTGATTCGCTTCCGCAGCAAAGCCGAACGCTTCGCGCGCGCGGCCAGCATTGAGATCGATCTCTCGCGAGACTTCGTTCATGCGGTGCGACGCTTGATCGAGGAGTTCCTGTTCCTGCTCGACGCCACTGGCAACTTCCGCGACGGTGTTCGAGATCTCTTCGCTCGTCGCTTGCAAGCGATCGAGGGAAGATTCGAGTCCGGTCGATGAGGCGGAAACCGAGCCGGCGGTATTCTGGACTTCGGACACGAGCTGTCGCAGTCGCGTCAGCATCCCGGCGAGACTCTCGGCGAGATCGTCCATCTCGTCACTCAGTGCCATGCCGGGGGAGGTCGTGATCTCGATTCGCAAGTCGCCTTCGCGAATGCGATCCGTCGCATCGCGTAGCGCGTCGAATTTCGCACCGAGCATGCGCGACAGAAAGAAGCCGATTCCACCGCCCACACCGAGCGCCACACACACGCGCACGCCGGGGCCCCAGAAATCAATTCCGAAGCTGCGCATCAAAATCGGGATCACCGAAGCCGCGCCAGCGACGACCAATGAACCCAGTACGAACTTGCCCGATAGCGAGAGTCTCACGCCCGATTGATCGGCGGATCTCCTGCGATGCTTGACGGTTGCGGGTCCCACACCTGCGAAAAGCCGCTCGTCGGGGAGAAGCCCGATCTAGAAATGGTGCGCCGGTGGCTCGAAGTCGAGTCCGGAGACCCCCTTCTCGCTGGTGATCTCGCCAATCCGAGTCACGGCGACGCCGAGTCTTCCACTCAGTGCCGCTGCAGACGGAATCTTCCGCTTTGAACGCAGAGCGAATAGAAGCTCGTAATCTTCTCCACCGCAGGCGATCACCTGAAGCGGATCGCAACCAAGCGCTGCGCAGCCTCGATCGAATCCCCGAGGCCGAGGCAATCGATCTGCGTCGATGTGGGCCCCGAGTCCGTCCCCCGCAAGCAGATGCGCCAGGTCCGTCGCCAGACCGTCGGACAGGTCGATACACGCCCGTGTCTGCGCCATCCGAGCAAGCGCCCTCCCCGCCTGAATCCGGGGTTCAGGAACTCGGCTCACGCGCTTTCTGCTCGCGTCGGCGCGCAGTCTCGAAAGCGTCGCACCCCCAAGTGTCCCCGTCACAAAGAGGGTGTCTCCCGCGTTCAAGCCACGTCGGCGCAGCGATCGGCCCGACGGGGCACGACCGATCACCGTGACGTGCAGGCTGACGACGTCTGCGCGCGTCAGGTTCCCACCCACGAGGGGACAGTTGTAAGCCTCCCCTTCTCTGACGAATCCATCGATCAGGCCGTCGAAGAGCGCGAGGGGCGTGTGCTGCGGCGCTGACAGACTGAGCAGCGCCCCGACCGGCGTCGTTCCCATCGCCGCCAGATCCGAGAGGTTGACCGCCATCGCGCGCCGTCCGATCGTGCGCGAGGTCTCCCGTTTCACTTTGAAATGAACGCCTTCGACCTGCGCGTCGGTCGAGAAGACGAGCTCCTCGCCCTTGCGTGGTCGCAGGATCGCAGCGTCGTCGCCGATGGAGAGCGCCCAACCCGAGGCCGTCGCGCCAGCACGATGGCGAATCCGTTCGATCAGCGCGCTCTCACCCAGGTCGGCAAGGGTCTTTACTCGGCGAGGCATGGCGCGAGCGTAGGCCGCGGACTCCGCCGGAGCCAGACGCGGCGACGGTGACCCACTCGAAGAAGTGGAGGCCGTCGCTAGACCAGGAAGCTGGGGATTTCGATTCGCTCGAGGGTGCCGCGGCGTGCGCGCAGTCCGCGCACCTCTTCCTTCACGACAACCGATGCCTTCGTCATCCGCCCGACCGGGCCGCTCTCCCGCTGATCCTCACTCGGCAGCGAGACCTCGAAGCGCAGGCGCACAAGAGATTGGCAGCGGAACTCGAGCAGGGGCAAACATCCCCAAACCGAGACCCCACCCTCAGGCGACGGGGCACGCCCAGCCAAGAATTTCGCGCGCTCTCCAAGCGTGAAGTCGCCCGCGTAGACGACCTCGCCCTGCGCGTCGGCATCCGCCTTCGTGATCACGAGCCGGCACGGGAACTCATCCGTCGCCTTGCTGGCCGCGATCCAGGCTTCCATCTGGAGTTCGATCCGGTAAAGCCGGTCCGCCAAAACGCGCACTTCGAGGTCGACGTCACCTTCCCCAGGTAGTCCGTCACCATAGACGTCGCGCACATCCATCAGCTCACCGCTGCGAATGGCGACATCCTGAGACCAGCTTCGATACGCGAGGAAGCACGCAGCGCCGACGAACGGTGTAATCCACACCAGCATGGGCAGCCTCCTTCTTACTCGAACATCGGCGCTCAGAGCCCGAAGGCGATCAGTCGCGCGATGCCTTCGCCTGAGCAGGAGCGCCTGCAGTCGGAGACGTCGGGAACGTCGCGGGGGCCCGGCGCGGTTGCCATTCGAGCGGCGTCACGAGGACGTGGTCGAGGGCCTCGCGCATATGCTTGACGGGAATGAAGGTGATGCGCTTCTTGAGTTCCTTCGGAATCTCGCGCAGATCACCCACGTTGCTCTCCGGAATCACGATCGTCGAGATGCCATTTCGGAGTGCGGCCATCGCCTTCTCCCGAACTCCACCGACCGGCAGCACGCGACCCCGTAGCGTCACTTCGCCGGTCATGGCGACATCCGAGCGAACCGGCACGCCGGTCGCGAGAGACGTAATCAGTGTCGCGAGCGCGACCCCGGCAGAGGGACCATCCTTCGGCGTCGCACCCGCCGGTACATGGACATGCACCTGCTGACGTCCGAATTCTTTCTCGTCGACGGAGATCTCAGAGAGGATCGAACGCACGTAGGAGAGCGCCGTCTGGCCACTTTCCTTCATCACGTCACCGAGCTGCCCCGTCAGAACCAGCCCCTTACCGCGCGAAAGATTCGCCTCGAGCGAGAGCACTTCCCCCCCCGCCTCGGTCCAGGCCAGTCCGTTCACAAGACCCACATCGGATTCCTGCGCGGTGTGGTCACTCTTGTAGGGCGGCGGCCCGAGCAGCCGATCGAGGCTCTTCGTGTTGATCACCGCCTTCGATTCATCGCCCTCGGCGCGCTTCCGCGCAACTTTCCGACAGATCGCGGCCACCTGACGTTCGAGATTTCGCACACCGGCTTCGCAGGTGTAGTCCGAGCAGAGCGAGTTGATCGAGTTCCGCGTCCAGCTCACCTGCTCCTGCGTCATGCCGTGTTCTTCGACCTGGCGCGGGATGAGGAAGTTCGTCGCGATCTCCGACTTCTCTTCCGGCGTGTAACCCGAGAGCCGAATCACTTCCATGCGATCGCGCAGCGGAGCCGGGATCGGCTCGAGCATATTTGCGGTGGCGATAAAGAGGACCTTCGAGAGATCGAAGGGCGTATTCAGGAAGTGGTCGCTGAAGTCCTTGTTCTGTTCGGGATCGAGGACTTCGAGCAGCGCCGCCGACGGATCACCGCGGAAATCCGCACCGAGTTTGTCGAGTTCGTCGAGCATCATGACCGGGTTGCTCGTCCCGGCCGTCTTGAGCCCCTGGATGATCCGACCGGGGAGTGCGCCGACGTAGGTGCGTCGATGACCGCGAATCTCGGCTTCGTCTCGCACACCGCCGAGGGAGACACGAACGAATTCACGACCCATGGCCCGCGCGATCGAGCGACCGAGCGACGTCTTGCCAACGCCGGGCGGGCCCGCGAAACAGAGGATCGGTCCACGCGAATCCTCGCGGAGCTTTCGCACGCCCAAGAACTCGAGAATGCGGTCCTTCACGATCGAAAGATGAGCGTGGTCCTTGTCCAGGATCTCCCGCGCTTCATCGAGGCCGAGTCGGTCCGGGGAACATCGATCCCAGGGCAACTCCACGACCCAGTCCAGGTAGTTGCGAACGACCTGTGCTTCGGGTCCGTCGGGATGCATGCGTTCGAGCCGGCGAAGCTGGCGCATGGCCTCTTCGCGGGTCTCTTCCGGCAGCGTCGCCTCTTCCACCTTCATCCGATACTCGTCGAATTCGTCCGCGCGCGGATCGGCTTCGCCAAGCTCGTTCTGAATCGCGCGGAGCTGTTCGCGCAGGAAAGCCTCGCGATGATCGCGAGAAAATTCATCGTGGGGATCGACGGGGCCGCCCGTGTTCAGATCGGCCTGCATCGACGAGACTTCGAGCTCGCGCTTGAGCAGCGCGTCGACCTTGCGCAGGCGCTCGAGCGGATCCTGAATCTCGAGCACTTCCTGGGCTTCGCCCAATCGCAGCCGCAGATTTGAAGCGACGAGGTCCGCGAGTCGACCGGGATTCTGAACGTTCGTCGTGATCGACAGCACTTCCGGCGGAAGATTCTTGAGCGGCAGGAGTTCTTCGACGCGCGTTCGAACCGCGCGGGTCAGCGCTTCGCCCTCGACGGTCCAATCGTCCGCACCCTCACCATCACCGGCGAGCGAAGACGCGCGCACCCAGGTGCTGTCGCGATGCTCGATGACCGAATCGATGCGTGCTTTGCCGAGGCCTTGAACGAGAACCTTCAGGCGGCCGTCGGGCATGCGCTGACTGCGCATGACCATCGCGACGGTTCCGACCTGATAGAGATCGTCGGGATCGGGATCGACGGTCTCCGTGCTTCGCTGGGCAACGAGCAGAACGAGGCGATCTCCAGCCATCGCGTCTTCCACGGCGGCGATTGAACGCTCGCGCGAAACGAAGAGCGGGAGAACCATATACGGGAACACCACGAATTCGCGAAGCGCGAGAACGGGGAGCTCCTCCGGGAGACCATCAGCTGGGGGCCTGCAATCCATAGGATCATTAACGGCCGGCCAAGAGGTGACTTTAGGGAACTGACGCGATCAGGGATTTCGAGTTGAAACTCCTAAAAACCGGCAGGAAACCGGCAATTCGCGCACGAATGCGCAGGTTCCCGTCTCAATCCATCGGGCTGAAACGACGACCCGAAACACGCAACAAGAAGGGACGCCTTCGTGCATTCCCATTGGGATGCATCGTCAACACTCCCGTGGCACCCGCATAGGCTCGAGTGTCGAGAAGTCCGGCCCGGATTCCCTCGCGATCGCGTCGTCCGGAAGACATTTGCACGAGCACAAGATTGGTCGCATCGAATGCTTCCGCCGAATACCCATCGGGTTCCGCCGCAAACGTGTTCCGATACGCCTCGACAAATTCCACCACGAAGGGCAGATCACTCTCCGCATAGAATGGCGTGCTGATCACGGCACCGGAAACGTGCCGACGCGCAACACGCAACAACTCGTCATCGACCCAGTCACTACTTCCGAGCAGACCCACGTTGCGGATCTCATGGAATGCAAGTCCGGGCGCGATCAGCGCGACCTTATCCGCTTCATCCGGAATGAAGAGCACATCGAAATCGACGACCGGCGGAAGGGGTTCGCGTTCCGGCCCGAGAATCTCGTACGCCGCCTTGCGAAGCAGGGCCTGATCTTTGGGTTCGAGTCGACGCGACGCGCGCAAGATCTCATCCCGCTCGGCGAGCGCCTTACGCTCCCAATTCGTCAGGAAGCGATACCCGATCATGTTTCGGATCGACGTCGCGAAGTCCACGGCGTCCGGGTCGTAGCTCGATGCCGCGACCATCTTTCCGCCGCGCGCCACTACGGCCTCCCAGAAGAGCTTGCGCATTCCCCGGCCGTAGCGGGTCTGGGGATAGAGCACGGCGAAACGTTCCGCCTTAAGCGTGTCGAAGGCGTGGCCGACCAGCGCCCCGACTTCGTCCGAAGGTCGGGTCCGCGTCCGAAACGCGTTCGCCCGGTCCATCGGCACGTCCTCGCGGGTCGAGAGCGCCACCAGGGGAACACCGACCTCTTCCGCCACGCGTGCCGCGGCAAGGGATTCCTTGGAGAAAATCGGCCCGATGATCGCGAGCAGCGACGGGTCCTCCGCCAACGAACGCACTGCCTCAGCGGCGATTTCCGGATCCCCCTGGCTATCGCGCACGACGAGACGGATCTCGCTGCGGCGAATCCGTTCAGCCGTCATCGCGCCCTCGATATTCTCGTCCGGGTAGCCCGCGCGAACCCCCTCCACTTCTGAATCTGCGAAGAGATCCGACGCGAGCAGAATCCCACGCAGACTCTCCTGACCGTACTCGGCAAAGTCACCGGAAAGGGGCAGCACGACACCAATCGTTCCGCGTGCGTCCTTTGTGCTCGGTCGAGGCCGATCGACCAAGTCGCGGAGAGGCGGGAGTTCGGCCTCTGCCTGCGCCACCTGCTCGAGTCGCGCGAGTCGTTCAAGGAGCAGCCGAAGCTCGCTCTCTTCCAACTCACCGCGGACCAGATCTGCGGTCACTTCGAGTCGGCGCTCGGCCAGCGAGAGCTGGCCGGCATCGAGGGCGCGGCGGCTGAGTTCGAGAGAGATCTCGGCGGCGGGCGGGCGCCCGTGCAGCCCACGTCCCATTTCTTCGAGCTCGGGCGTCGCTGCCCGTGCGATCAATTCTGAGATGTCGCGATCGACAACTTCCAGTCGCGTCGCGAGACGAGCCACCGCCATTTGATCGTCGGCGCGCTCCCGCGATTCGCGAAGGAGCACATTCCGCAGCTGGGTCAAAGACTCGAGCCGCTCAACCGGGGTTTGTGAGAGAACCACCTTCAGACGGAGCGCCGCGCGCTGCTCGGAAAGCGATAGACGATCGAGCCGAAGCGGATCGAGCAGGCGTCGCGCGGCGGGTCGCTTGTCCCGCGCATATTCGAACTGCGCGAGGCGGAGTCGCGCAGGCGCGGCGCGGTCGCCGTCCTCGTGATTCGTGAGAATTCGCCCGAGTAGGCGAAGTCCCTCCTCCTGACGGCCTGCAGCAAGAGCGAGTTGGGCCTGCTGCTCAAGCGCGTCGTCGGCCAGGAGACTTCGTGGGTACTTCGTCACGAAGGCTTCGAGCGCTGCCTGCGCTCCCATCGCATCGGCGGGCAGGCGGCCCATGGCGGCATCGTAGGCTGCGCGCTCTTCCGCGGGAATCTCGTCCGCCCCAAATCCGCCGATTCCGGCGCATCCCGACAGCGTCAGTGCCAGTCCGAGCAAACCGACCACGATTGTATGGCGCACCTGCGTCCGGCCGTCTCTCTGCGAAATCCCGATCCTCATATCCCCCCCGAGCCCACCTGAGGCGGGCTGGCGGGAGTCTACTCCGACCATCCGCGTTCGGGCACCTCCAAGCCTGCGCAGGACGTTTCGCAGAGGAAGGATGCCTCGCACGCCAGGCTGGTTCGACCGGAGCTAGAAGAGCGTCCGGATCTTATCCATGAAGCCTTCGGTCGCGGGAGAGATGTCGTGCCCGGATTGCTCGGCGAATTCCTCAAGCAGCTCGCGCTGCTTGGCGTTCAGCTTCGTGGGAACTTCAACGAAGACGCGAACGTAGAGATCGCCCCGCATCTTCATCAACTGGGCGGGATCCATCCGCGGCTGAAGCGGCGGCAGACCCTTTCCGCGCAATCGCAGCACTCGGCCGGACTGAGTGCCTTCGGGAATCTGGAGGCTGACCTTGCCATCCAGTGTCGGAACCTCGACTTCGGCGCCGAGTGCCGCCTGAACGAAGGCGACGGGGACTTCGATATGGAGATCCGTGCCATCGCGCTCGAAGAGTTCGTGTTCCTGGAACGCCATCACGACGTAGAGATCACCGGACTCACCGCCCGCGATCCCCGCTTCGCCCTCACCGGATACGCGCAGTCGCGCGCCGTCCTCGACCCCCGGCGGCACCTTCACCTGAATCGTCGACTGGCCCTCGATGCGACCGGCGCCGCGGCAGCTCGAGCAGGGATCGGTGATGACTTCCCCTGCCCCGCCGCACGTATCGCAGGGGCGATTCACCCGGAAGAAGCCCTGCTGGAAGACCATCTGGCCCGTGCCTTCACATCGGCCACATCGCGCCGGGGTCGATCCCTCCGCCGCGCCCGACCCTTTGCAGGGCTCACAGCGCTTCATCTTGGGGATCTTCAGGCTCGGCTCACAACCGTGGAGCACGTCGTCGAGATCAATCGCGAGGTTGTAGCGAAGGTCCGCACCGCGCTGGCCCCGCCCTCGTCGGCTGCCGCCACGTCCCCCGCCGCCACCAAAAATGTCGCCGAAGAGATCGTTGAAGAGGTCGCCGAAGTTGCCGAGATCTTCGAAGCCCTGGCCCGGATGACCGCCGCCGCCCGGACCGCCCACACCGGCATGGCCGAACTGGTCGTAGCGCCCGCGCTTGTCGGCATCGGAGAGCACCGCGTAGGCCTCGGAGACCTCCTTGAAAAGCTCCTCCGCCGCAGGGTCGTCCGGATTCCGGTCCGGATGGCACTCCATCGCAAGCTTGCGGTAGGCCTTCTTGAGATCCGCCTCGGAAACGCCTCGATCGACGCCGAGTACCTCGTAGTAGTCCCGCTTGCTCACGCGTGTTCCCTCTCGCTACACCCAAAAAGATCGCGCCGCAGGGTCCCCGTGGGACAATCGACGCCACAATTCCGGGAGGCTCGTCACGCGATGCAGCGTGTCAAGCCGAGCGAGCGGAAGAACAGTGGATCAGGCGGATTCCTCTCCGGAATCGGCCTCCGCAGTCACGCCTTCGACGTCGATTTCGTCCTCATCGATCCCGCCGAGCGCCGCGTAGAGCTTCTCGGTCAGCGAGTAGGAGAGGCGGGAGAGTTCCTCGATGGCCGCCTCGAGCGCCGCCGGATCTTCGCCCGAAACGAGCGCCCCGGTCTTCTCGATCTGGGCCTCCAGACTCGATGCGTCGGTCCCGTCCACGTCGTCCGCGAATTCTTCGAGGGTCTTCGTGGCGGAATACATCAGGCCGTCGGCCTTGTTTCGAAGCTCGATCAAGGCGCGAAGCGCTTCATCTGCAACGGCGCTGCCCTGGGCTTCCTCGACGAGGCGTTCGATGTCTTCTTCCGTCAGGCCACTGCTTGCGGTGACTTCGATCGACTGACTCTTGCCCGTCCCGAGATCCTTGGCGGAGACGTTGACCACGCCGTCGGTATCGATCGCGAAGGTGACCTCAATCTGTGGCACACCGCGGGGCGCCGGCGGAATTCCGACCAGCTCGAAGCGCCCCATCGTCATGTTGTCTTCCGCCATCTCACGCTCGCCCTGCAAGACATGGATGCGGACGACGTCTTGATGATCTTCCGTCGTCGAGAAGACCTGGCTCTTCGTGCAGGGGATCGTCGTGTTCTTCTCGAGGATCTTCGTCGCGACACCCCCCTGTGTCTCCACGCCCAGCGAAAGCGGGGTGACATCGAGCAGCAGCACTTCTTCGACTTCGCCCGTCAGCACACCGCCCTGAATCGCGGCGCCCGCCGAAACGACCTCGTCCGGATTGACGCCCTTCATGGGGGGCTTGCCGAAGATCTCTTCGACCTTGGCCTGCACGAGGGGCATGCGCGTCATACCGCCGACCAGCACGACCTCATCGATGTCCGACGCGGACAGATCAGCGTCCTCGAGCGCCGTACGGCACGGACCTTCGAGTCGCCCGACCATCTCGGAGACCAGGATCTCGAGTTCGTCCCGGTTCATCGAATGAACGAGATGCTTGGGGCCGTCTTCATCTGCGCAGATGAAGGGGAGATTGATATCGGTCTCGGTTGCGCTCGACAGCTCGTGCTTCGCGCGCTCTGCCGCTTCCTTCAAGCGCTGAAGCGCCATCGGATCGCCGCGCAGATCGACGCCTGTTTCCGTTTGGAAGTTCGCTGCAAGCGCGTCGACAATCACGTTGTCGAAGTCTTCGCCGCCAAGGAAAGTGTCGCCATTCGTGCTGAGGACCTGAAATACGCCATCTCCGAGCTCGAGGATCGAGACATCGAAGGTGCCACCGCCGAGATCGAAGACCGCGATCTTCTGGTCCTCTTCCTGATTGATGCCATAGGAGAGGGCCGCTGCCGTCGGCTCGTTGATGATGCGCAGAACTTCGAGGCCGGCGACGCGACCGGCTTCCTTGGTCGCCTGTCGCTGGGCATCGTTGAAGTAGGCGGGGACCGTGATGACGGCCTTGTCGACGGGCTCGCCCAGAAACTCGGAGGCGGTCTCGCGCATCCGCGTCAGGATCATCGCGGAGATTCCCTGCGGCGAGCACGGCTTGCCGTCGATCTCGACCCAGGCGTCGCCATTGTCGGCGCCGACGATCTTGAAGGGCGCGATCTTCGCGAAGGACTCGACTTCTTCGGCATCGAGCTTCCGCCCGATCAGCCGCTTACAAGCAAAGATCGTGCGGTCGGGATTCGTAACGGCCTGCCGCTTCGCGATCTGACCGACGAGCTTTTCCCCACTCTCGGTAAAGGCGACCATCGAAGGGGTGGTGCGCGCGCCTTCGGCGTTCGCGATCACCTCAGCCTGGTCGCCCTGCATCACGGACACGCAGCTATTCGTCGTGCCGAGATCGATCCCGATGACCTTGCTCATTTGAGTCCCGTCCCTCTCGTTCCTGACTTGCGTCCCGGAGCGATCGAGTGACTCGAGCGGTCCGGCTTAATCCTTGGCTTCGTTCGTCGCGGCTGCGCTCTCGGCCGCCGCCTGCTCGTCGGCAGTCGGTTCCCGGGAGACGATGACCCTCGACGGACGCAACATCCGGTCGTGAATCACGTAGCCCTTCTGCAGCACTTCGAGGACGGTGTTGACAGGCACTTCCCCATTCGGGATCTGCCCCATCGCCTCATGAACTGCCGGATCGAAAGTCTGGCCGCTGGCCTCGATCTCCGTGACCGCGTGCTTTGCGAGTGCTCCGAGGATCTCCCGGTACACCAGCTCGACGCCGTCGAGGATTCCCTTGACTTCCGCCCCTGCATTCTGCGCCCCGTGCTCAAGGGCGCGTTCCAAATTATCGACCGTCGAAAGAAGATCCTTGACGAGATTCTGGTGGCCGAACTTGAAGCTCTCCTGCTTCTCCTTCAGGCTGCGGCGGCGAAAATTGTCAAATTCCGCCTGCAGTCGAAGATGCTGATCTGCCTGCTCCTCGTTCTCCTTGAGTTTCTCCTCATGGAGAGCCTTGAGATCCTGGAGCTCCTGGCTCAGCAATTCGATCGTCATTTTGTCCGGCGAGGACGCATCGGCGTCAGAGCCCGCGGTGCCCTTTTCCTCTGCCTCGCGCTGTTCGAAGGCGGCTGTCGCTTCAGCGAGAGCGGCCTCCATCTCATCGCTGGCGGAGATCTTCGGGCCATCTTCAGCGGGATCAGCTCCGGTAGCGGAGTCGATCGCGGCTTCGAGGGTCTCGTCTTCGGGCAAATCACTCATTCGAGAATCATCCATATCGCCGAGGCGAATCGTCCACCCGGTCGGGTGGGTTGAGTTTCATTCCTCGGGGGGTTCCGCAGGTTTGATCGGGGTCGATCGGCTGGCTCGAGGATCTAAGCCCCGGCAAGGCATGCGCAAGTCTCCACATCCGACTTCGCGGCGCCAATTTTCGACGAAGACCCGAAAGCCGGAGCCGGCTCAGCGCGAGGCGAGCTTCCGCGTCACGAGATCCGAGCAGTACTGAACGAGCGGAATCACTCGGCCGTAATCCATCCGCTGAGGCCCGATCACCCCCAGCACACCCAGTGCTTCGCTGGCCTCATCACCGTCATCCGCGAGCGACCCGTCTGTTGCGGCTCCATAAGGAATCGCGATCAGCGCACAATCTCGCAACGAGGGCTCCCCGAGTTCCGCACCGAGAGACATCGACATCCCGACTCCCCTCTCTCCGGTTTCATCCGCACCCGCGATCTGGCGCAACAGATCGAGCAGCTGCTCGTTTGTTTCGAGGGTCGAGAAGAGTCCACGAATTCGATCCGGATCCGAGAATTCCGGCTGATCGAGCAGGGCGAGCCGCGTCGCGATCACGAGATCCTCCGCCATCCCGCCGCTCGAAGTCTGGCAGGCCTGGAGCCCCATCCGTACCGCACGACGCAGCAGGTCGTCGGCCTCGCCGCGGATGCGCTGCTGTTCCGTTTCAAGGACGCGACGCAGGGCCTTGAGGGTTCGCCCGCCCACGCGCTCCGTCAGCAGCGCCTGGACGCGTTCGAGTTCGCGCGGCGAGATCGGCGCGACGTCTTCGATCAAGCGTTCGATGACCGCACCGTTTTCGGCGACCAAGACCGCCAGGATGCGTCCCTGCGCGACCGGCACGAGATGAACGGATCGCAAACGGAGGACTTCGACGCGCGGGGCGACCACGAAGCCGAGCTGCCGCGTGTGTTCCGAGAGAAGATGGGACGCCTGGCGCGGAGCGTCGCCGACCTTGAGGCCGTCGAACTCGCGCTCAAGCAAACGCTGATGATGCGGACCGAGATCCCCCACTTCGAGCAGGTCATCCACGAAGACCCGCAGCCCGATGGATGTCGGCACGCGTCCCGCCGAAGCGTGCGCCTTGTCGATCAATCCGAGGTCATGCAACTCGCCGAGCGTATTTCGAATGCTCGCCGGGGACAGCGAGGTCGGCATCAAATGCGAGAGCGCCTTCGATCCGACGGGCCCTGCGTGCCCTACATAGGCCGACACCAGAGCGCGTAAGACCATCGCCTGCCGCTCCGTGAGTTCCGTCTCGCTCGCGGGACCATGGATCCGCGGTCGGCCCGACGCTTTGGCGCCGCGCCGGGGCGCCGGTGGGGCGGGCTTCGTTTCGCTTGTGTCCGACAACATGGAGCGTCGTCCTTCAACGCGGGCCAATCGGTTTGGGGGGATCCGAGTGCGCGCGTGCCTTGAGAGGGATACCCCTGTGGCTCGTGAGCGTCAATGAACGGCGATCCCGATCACCCCCCCTCCTCTGCCACGAACTCTGCAGCGACCGAATCCGCGAGCAGGCGCCCCTCCGCCGAGAGCCGCAGGTCGCCCTCGACGGATTCGACCAACCATCCCCGCCGACACAGCTCCCGGATCGGCATCTCGAAGAAAGTCCTCGGCGAGCCGCCGAATTCGGCCTCGAACCGCGCAGCGGACAGCCCTTCGGGTTGGCGCAACGCCAAGAAGACCGCTTCGCCCCGGGCGGTCTCGACCGGCAATGCCTCGTAGAGACCCGCCCGTGCAGGATTGCGCGCAACGGCCCCGAGCCAATCCTCGAGTTCCCGGGGATTCGATCGCCGCGCACCATGAGGACGATCCGCCGAGCGCGCCTCGGTCGAATGCGCACCAAGCCCCAAGCCGAGTACCGCCTGCCGCTGCCAATAGCGCGCGTTATGCCGTGCCCGGCGACCCGGTCGCGCATAACTCGAGATCTCGTAGCGCTCGTATCCTGCCGACAAGAGGCGCGCTTCAATCTGCTCGATCATCTCCGCCGCCTGATCCTCATCGCAGGGCTGCATCTGCCCCGAGGCGAGGGCCCGCCCGAAAGGAGTCTCGGGCTCGAAGGTCAATTCATAGGTCGAGACGTGTTCCGGGCCGAAGGCGATCATTCGATCGAGATCGCGATCGAGGTCCGCGCGCGTTTGTTCCGGCCCCGCGAAGATCAGATCGAGGGAGAGATTGTCGAAGCCTGCGGCTCGCGCGGCCGCGAGGGTCTCGTCGATCACTGGAGCACGATGGGCGCGTCCGAGGCGCTTCAGCTGTGCGTCGTCGAAGGATTGAACGCCGATCGAGAGCCGGTTCACCCCTGCGGCCCGAAAGCCCGGCAGTCGATCGCGCTCGACCGTGCTCGGATTCAACTCCAGGGTGACTTCCACATCTTGGGCGCCGGTCGCCGGCGGGCTCGCAGTCGGAAACGCCGCCCGGATCGCGCTACAGAGCCGCTCGATCGAGGCGGGTTCGAAGAGCGCGGGGGTCCCCCCGCCAAAATAGATACTCGCAAGTGTTCGCCCGGCGAAATCGTTCTGGCGTCCGGCAAGTTCAGCGAGCAGCCCATCGACGTAGCGGGCCTCGACGGCCGGCTCGATCGTGCGCGCGGCGATGACCGCGAAATCGCAGTACGGACAGACCCGTTCGCAGTAGGGGAGATGGAGGTAAACCCCGACCGCGCCGTCGTCGTAGGCGGCATCCTTGCTCGGGGAAGTCGTGGGCATCGCCCGACCCTAGCGTCTGGCGGGCTCGGCCGGAGTTCCGTCGGGCGGCGAAGGCGCGCCTCGGGTAAGCTCGCGGCGCTTTGGCCCCGAATTCCGACGCCTCTACGACTCAACCGACGCATCCGTCCGCATCGACGCTGCACAGAGTGCTCCCCAATGGGCTCACGATGTTGCTCCGCGAGAGCCATCGAGCCCCCGTGGTCGAGCTGCAGATCTGGGCTGGGGTCGGCAGCGCCGATGAGCGCCCCGGCGAAGAAGGCCTCGCCCATTTCCACGAGCACATGCTCTTCAAGGGAACGGAGCGCCGCGAAGTCGGCGAAGTCGCGGGGGACATCGAAGGTCTTGGCGGGCATATCAACGCCTACACCTCCTTCGATCAAACGGTCTACCACGCAACCCTCCCCTCCGAGACCTGGAAAGAAGGCCTCGACGTGCTCGTCGACGCCGTGCGCTTTTCCGTTTTCGACGAAGAGGAAGTGACGCGCGAACGCGAGGTCGTCCTCGAAGAGATTCGCCGCTCGGATGACACTCCGGGTCACGTGCTTGGCGATCTGGCTTTCGGCGCTTGTTATGGGACGCATCCCTACGGCGCGCCCATCCTGGGCCCCGCGAGCAACGTCGGTCAATTCGATCGCGCGCAGGTGCGCCGTTTCTTCGAGCGCTGGTACACGCCGGACAATTTGATGGTGGTCGCCGTCGGCGACTTCGATCGCCACGCGGTCGCGGAAGAGATCGAGCGACTACTCGGCGACGCGACCCCTGGCGATGCCAAGCGCAATCGTCCTCAGGAGCCGCCCAGCGACGAACTTCGAGTGGCCCTCCTGCGACGCCCCTTCGAGGGACATCGCGTCGACCTGTCCTGGCCGGCCTCGAACTTCGAAGACCGGGATGCCATCTATCTCGATCTCCTCGCCTACGTGTTAGGCGAGTGCGAATCGAGCCGCCTCGTTCAGAACATTCGCGAGAACGAAGCCCTCGTCGATCGCATCGATGCGGGCGCCTATACCCCGCTCGATCGCGGCCTTTTTTCGATCGGCTTCGAAACCGACGATCGCAGGCTCTTGACCGCCACTTCACGGATCGTCGAAGAAACGGATCGACTCCGGCGCGAACCCGTCTCTGAGGCGGAACTCGAGCGCGCCCGCGTAAACTTCCTGGCGAGCGAACAATTCGAACGCGAGAGCGTGTCCGGGGTTGCTTCGCGACTCGGCAGTTATGAAGCGATGGGCGGCGGCTGGGTACGCGAGGGCGAAGCCCTTGAGTCACTGCGCTCCGCGACACCCGATGACCTTCTGCGCGTCGCCAAGAAATACCTCGACCCACGCGGTCTCGTCATCGCGGCACTTCTTCCCGAAGCGACCGACGCGGCGCTCGACGAAGCGGCGATCCGAACTACGGTCGAAGAGGGGCTCGCGGCGGCGGCCGCAGCTCCGGGTACGAATGCGCCGGAGGCAAGTCCGGCCCACGATGCGGCTGCAAATCCCTCGAGTGCTGCGCCTAACATGGCGCCACTGCGCTTCGGCCCGATGCGCCCGACAGCGGATGGTGCGGGCGAGCGCCTCGATGCGACGCTCTCGAACGGCCTCAAGCTTCATGTGTTGCGCCGGCCGGAAGTGCCGATTGCGGCGGTGCGGCTCGCGTGTCCCGGTGGGCTCCTGACCGAGTCTGAAGAGACCTCGGGCATCACACGATTCCTGAATGCCATGTGGACGCGCGGGACGCGCTCACTCAGTGCGGCGGACTTCGCGCGAACGGTGGAAGGCCTGGCCGCCGAAATTGACGGCTTCAGCGGGCGGAACTCGATCGGCCTGACCCTCGACAGCCTGAGCGAAACCCTCGACCCGGCGCTCGCCCTCTTCGCAGAAGCGCTGCTTGAACCGCGCTTCGAGCCCGCCGAAATCGATCGCGAGCGGCGGGAAACCCTCGCCGCCCTCGAACGGCGCGAAGACCGTCTCGGCCAGCGCGCTTTTCAGCTCTTCTCCCAGACCGAATTCGAGGACCACCCCTATCACCTGACCGTACTCGGCGAGCGCGCGGCGATCGAGTCCTTCGATGCGGACGCCCTGCGCGCCCACTCCGCCCGTTTGGTGCGGGCGGATCGAGCGGCGATCGCGGTTGTCGGCGACGTCGACCCGGAGAAGGTCGGACGGGCCCTCGCCGACCGGCTCGAGGCACTGCCGACCGGCGGCGACGACTTTGCTCTGCCCGCCGAGCGGCCCCGGGGCGTCGGTGTCCGCGAGTCCTCGCTCATCAAGGACCGCGCTCAGGCGCATCTCGTCGTCGGGTTCCGCGGACTCACGCTCGATGACCCCGATCGCCATACCCTTGAGCTGATCTCACAGCTCCTGGCCGGCCAGGGAGGACGACTCTTCCTCGAACTCCGCGACCGACAGAGTCTCGCTTACACCGTCTCCGCCTCGAACGTCGAGGGACTCGCTCCCGGCTACTTCTCGATCTACATCGCGACGGCGCCGGACAAGATGGATCGCGCCCGCGCCGGAATCTTCGACGAGATCGACCGGCTGACCTCCCATGCACCGGACCCTGCCGAGCTCGCTCGCGCGATCCGCTTCGGAACGGGCAGCTTCGCGATCGACTCGCAGAGAAGCCACGGCCGGGCGGCGCATATCGCCCTTGATTCGATCTACGGCCTCGGCCCCGATCACACCGAGCAATACCCGTCCCAAATCGCGGAAATCACGCCGGAAGACGTCCTCCGCGTCGCGCAGCGCATCTTCCGCGTCGACGCCTGCACGATCAGCGGCGTCCATCCCTGATTCCGCGGCGCCGGCGGCGAGACGACAGCAAGCGCTGAAATACAAAAGCCCTCAGGTCCGAAACGGAACCTGAGGGCTTTTGAGTAACATCACCAGCGAGGGGGACCGTTAGCGGTCGAGGCGTCGCTTCCCTGCGATCCCCAACAAGATGATGCCGATTACTGTCCGCCGATCAGCTCGGCAAATCCGCCCCATCCTCTGGGGCCCACCGAAGTGGGCTGATACAAACCTAGGTCGACTCACCCAAACCCTTGGCCTGAAACTCCAAACCAGAGCCCTCAGCCTAGAAGAGCTCTGCTCTTCTAAGGTCAAAGTGCAGGTCGGGAGCGCCCTAAGGAGTGGGCGCTCACCGACCGTGCGACCTGACGACTCCCCCCCTTCCCAAGAAGGGAGTCATGCGTCTCAAGGCAGAACCTGGTCTGCTAATAGGCCGAATATCCCCTTGAAAGCTTCAGGCGGCGAGAGTGATGCCTCGTTTCTCTCTCACCACTTTCAATCAGACCGACCGCCTCTCGACGTGGGGTGAATATATAACAGCAGAGCACTTTTGTGGAAGAAAGTTTGACACTATTTCCAACTTTCTACTACTTCATCCACTTGGCGGCGCGTAAGCGGCCTGCGCAGCTCTCAAGCGCGCCCTGCCCCTAAAAGACTGAATTTGCAGCGATTATTCCGCCTGACCGGCCTCATTTCCCTCAACTTCGCGCATCGCGTCGACGCCAATCGCGGCCCCATCGGTACGCGGGTCGGCACCCCCGAAATGATTTCCAGTGTCTTGGTCGACCACGATCACCTCTGCCGCGGACCAGGTTCTCGAGCTCCGATCGACCGCGTGGCCCCGCTCTTCGAGGGCTGAAATCACCTCATCCGCGAAGTCCGGCTCCACCCGCAGGGAATTCGGATCCCATTGATGGTGGTAGCGGGGTGCAGCGGCGGCGGCCTGCGGGTCCATCTTCCAGTCGACCACGTTCAGGATCGTGAGCAGCGTGGTCGAGATAATCCGCGGCCCCCCCGGACTTCCCGACACCATGAAGAGTTGCCCGTCCCGGTCGACGATCGTGGGGGTCATGCTCGAAAGCGGGCGCTTCCCCGCCGCCGGCAGATTCGCCCCTCGCGTATCGATTAGGCCGTAGCTATTCGGGGTCCCGGTCGCGATCGCGAAGTCGTCCATCTCGTTATTCAGAACCACGCCCGTTCCCGGTGCTGTTATGCCAGAACCGAAGGGCGTGTTGATTGTCATCGTGAGCGCGACCGCGCGACCCGCTCCATCGGTCACCGAAAGATGTGTCGTCCCCGCGTCTTCCGGAATCGAGCCCGGCGCGCGGATCTCGGTCGCACTCTCTGCATTAATGCGCGCGCGCTGAAGCGTCGCGTACTCCTTCGAAACCAACCGGTCAATCGGCACGTTCACGAAGTCCGAATCGCCCATGTACGCGGCACGGTCCGCAAAGGCAAGCTTCATCGCCTCGGTCACGAGGTGCATCGCCGGCGCGCCCCCTGCGCGCAGAGCCCCGAGATCGAAGCCCTCGAGCACGTTCAAGGCTTGCACCAACACGGCGCCGCCTGATGACGGCGGCGGAAAGCTCGCGACACGAAGCCCGCGATAAGAGCCCATGACGGGCTCGCGCCACTTCGGCTGGTAGTTGCGCAGATCGTCGAGGGTCAGCAATCCGCCGCGCTTCTGAACTTCCGCAACCATCGCCTGTGCAACCGGGCCATCGCGAAAGACGCTCTCCCCGCGCTGTGCCAGCAGCCGAAGCGACTTCCCGAGATCCGCCTGAATGTGCACGTTGCCGCGCATCGTGAGCGGGTTGTAGGGCGCGAACTGGATGCGCCAAGTCTCGGGGAATTCTTCTTCGGTGAAACGCCGGCGCATGAAGCCCGCCATGCGCGCGTGGTAACGCCCGATCTCGACGCCCTCTTCCGCAAGTTCGATCGCCGGTGCGAGAACCTGTGCAAGGGGCAGCGTTCCGTGCTTCTCGAGCAGCTCGAGCATGCCCGGCACGAACGAGGGGGTCGCGACCGCGAGGGGTCCGCGAACCGACGCGCCCTTCGGCACGCCCGGGTCGGTGTACATCGTGGGCGTCGCCGCCGCCGGCGCCGTCTCCCGCGCATCGAGCGCACGAATCGTCCCGTCTTCAAGTCGAACCAGGGCAAACACGCCCCCGCCGACCCCCGCAGAGAAGGGTTGCACGACGCCGACCGCAAAAGCGGTCGCGACTGCGGCGTCGATTGCGTTGCCGCCCTCTTCCAGAATGCGTGCCCCGGCCTTCGCTGCAGCGTGATGGGTCGAAACGACCATTCCGCCTGAACCCATCGAAGGCGCCTGGGAAGCCGCATGGCTGTGAGCGGCGATGCCCCACGTCAGCGCGACGAAGAGCAGCGAAATCACGCCGGACCGCCGGAGCCGCGATGCTTGCGACGCTCGTGCAGCTTTTCTGCGACCGGGCTTCTCAATGTTGTCCTGCAGGTCGTGCATCACATGCTTGGTCAGCAAATCCAGGGCCCCCTCTCCAGTCGCTCGGTGGGGCTGATCGAGCGGTTTAGGCTCAGCTCCTTGGCGATTCCGGACGATGTAAACAGCATGCGCGGCACGCTATCACAATGGGGGCAGACCCCGATCTCGAACGGAGGGGCGTCGCTGCCACCGGCGCGCGCTCGATTGCTCGCGGTCGTGATGACGACACTCCTGATCGCAATCACGGGATGCTCCGGCGGCGACGACGCAACGAATCACGGCAACGCCTCGAGCACCGCATCGACAAACGCCCCCGAACAGCCCAAGCCCCCCTTCACCTGGCCCGAAGACCCGAGCCATCCGGTCCTCGAAATCGAAGTGGAGTCCGACGTCGTAAGCGGCACGATTCTCATCGAGCTCATGCCCGAACTCGCTCCGGCCACCGTCGTCAACGTGGTCGAACTCGCCGAGCAGGGCTTCTACGACGGCACCACCTTCCACCGCGTGATCCCCGACTTCATGATCCAGGGCGGCGATCCCCGGTCCCGCGACCGCGACCCGACCAACGACGGAACCGGTGGCGCGGACGTCAAGATCCAAGACGAATTCAGCGACGCCCCCTTTATGCGAGGCGTCGTCGGCATGGGGAACCGCGGTCGACCCAACTCGACCAGCACACAGTTCTTCATCATGCAGGCGGACAATCTCTCGCTCAAGGGTCGCTACAACGCGATCGGCCGTGTCCTCAAGGGCCTCGACATCGTTGACCAGGTCACGACCGTCGAAATCGACCGCACAGGCCGATGGGGCCCGAAGGACCGGCCGATCACGAACGTCGTCATGACCCGCATCCGCCCAATCGGCCACCTCGCGACGGTCCAGGAAGCGCTAGATCGCGAAAACTCCGTCAGCCAGATCGCCTTCTCCGAGACCGGGTCGGGCGACGCCAACACCGGAAATCAGGGCACGACCGGCTCATCCGCTCCCGCCGCCCCCAATCTCGGGGAAGAATGGGAGCTACTCGAGGCCGCCGGCCGCTAAAAAGCGCCCAGCCCCGGTTTCCCACCCCTCTCGTGCGCATTCCCAGCCTGGAATCCAAGATTCCACCCTCGTCTCAGCGTGTTTTCGTGCCGAAAGGCATAGACGGAGCCACGCGGTCCTGTACTCTTCGGCTCCTTCGGTGGCCCGGTAGCTCAGTTGGTAGAGCACGCGACTGAAAATCGCGGTGTCGGCGGTTCGAGCCCGCCCTGGGCCACCATCCTTTTCGCACTCCAACGGAGTGCGAGGACAGGGCCGACGAGGTTCTTTTCCTTGCGCGCCCCTTCGCGGCGCGCGGACAGGGCCGACGCGATCTCCCGCGTGTGTTTGCGCGGTGCTTCACGGGGCGCGGACGGACCCGACGCGCTTTCGCCGCCGCGTTAGCGCGATGCTTTGTGGCGCGAGAATGGAGATCGCTGCGTCCCACTCCGTCGAGCCTGCCATGAGCTCCACATGCCGCCTCGCGTCCGTCCTACCGCGACGAAGCCCTGAGGCTCAAGAATCCGCTGCGAAATAGGGAAGCAGCGCCGGAACCAGGAGCGACGCGCCGTAGGCCGAGAGGTGGTCCCCGTCGAAATAGACCAACTTTCCGTCGATCAGGAGCGGGCAAGCTCCGTTCTCGCAGAGCCATGGCTTGACCTTCAAGAGCTCAACGCTTGCGGGTCGCGCTTCGACCACCTCTGCAAACTCCGTCTCGAATTCGTCGTTCATGAGTTGGTACGCGTACACCGCGTCGAGTCGCGCACCGAGCCAGACCTGTCGAGCAAAATGATTCGAGACGGACTTTCCGAACTGCGATCCGATCTCCGGAATATCCTCGACGACGATCACTCGACGCTTTGTGAGCTGATCGAAGGTGCGTCGCAGCCCTCGTTCGAACACGTCGCGATTCTCCGCTGCGGACCGCACGCGTGTCTCACTGTCCATGATTCTGTAGTTGCTGTTGTCGTAGCCCTCGCCGACGAGGGGAACGCGCCAGTAGCCCACGAGAAAGACCTGCTCGAGTGACGGCGTATCCTCAATCAACTTCATCGCCGTATCATTGAAGTGCAGACACTTGTTCTTGTTTTTTCGGTAGACCCCCGCCAAGGGCCGACAGCCGCCCTGTACGATCGAAAGGCCGCTTACGCCCTCTCGTAGCGCAGCGAGATGGAAGGCATGGGAAAGGGCCGTGGCATGCGAGTCGCCCCATACGACGAATCGCGGTTCTTCACCCTTCTTCCCGAGGAAGCACACTTCCCCCTTCTCATCTGATTTGCCGAGTCGGTTCTCCGTCAGCGTGCGGCAGTCTGCGGGCACACTCACATCGTGCTGGGCATTTGCCATCCGCAGCGCGTCCGCCGGAATACGTTGCATCAGCCCCTGTCCCGAGATCACGAACACGGCACCGAGCGCAGCAAGCCCGCCCACCGATCCAAGTTCGACCCAGGTACGCCGGCTCGAGAGTTGCTCCGCATGATTTCGGTAGCGGCTTTCAACGTAGCGGTAGGAAAGCGCAGCCAGAGCGATCGAAGCGGCCACGACGAACATCCGGCTACCGCTCGAATCGGCCACCATGCTCGTGAAGACGGCGACAGGCCAATGCCACAGATAGAGCGAGTACGAGACAAGCCCGACCCAGACCAGGGGCTGCCTGCTGAGAAGCGAGGCGACTCCCGTCTTGACGTGTGTATTTCCGTGGAGGACGAACGCGGTCCCCAATACAGGTGGGATCGCATTGATACCGGGAAATACGGCGTGCTCGTCGAGCAATAACATCGTGCTCGCGATGAGCGCCAAGCCGACCCCGGCTTCAAGATTGGCGAGTGCGCGGCCGCGGACATCCGGGAGAATCCCGGTCGCCAAGATGGCGCCCGCCAACAACTCCCAAGCTCGCGTCGGCAACATGTAGAACGAGAACTTCGTGAGATCCGACGTCAGCATGACGTTTGCGGCAAGGGACCCCACGAAGATGGCGACGAGAGCATATTTGACAGAATTCAGACCGAAGCGTTTGTAAATAAACAACAAGAGCGAAGGAAAGAAAATATAGAACTGCTCTTCGATCCCCAGAGACCAGGTGTGCATCAAGGGCTGCGTCGCGATGTCGAGACCGAAGTACGTGCTTGCCGTTTGCTCGAAATAGATATTGGGCCCGAACGCCAGCGTCGCCAGCGTCGCCTCGGACAATTGAATGAACTCATCGGGCAGCAGAAAGAAGTACCCGCCTAGCAGCGTGGTCGACAGCACCACCAAGAGGGCCGGAAGAATTCTCCGCGCCCGTCGCGCGTAGAAGGCTCGGAATAAGAACCGTTGATCTTCCATTTCGCGAACAAGGATCGAGCAGATCAAGAAGCCCGAGATCACGAAGAAGACGTCTACCCCAACGAATCCACCGGGCAGCCACGAATAGCCCGCATGAAAGAGAACCACGGGCAACACCGCGATCGCACGTAAGCCGTCGATATCCGTTCGATGCGTCATCTGATTCGTTCTCCAACGGGCGGTTCGGCGGCAGCGTTGTCGGCATTTCCGATACGGATATGCCGATTGCACGCGATACGGCTCGCGTTGGAGGTGGGGGCGTAGCCCTGGATAGCGTGACGATCGCGCTCTTCCGAAGTCTCGGTGACCAGACGGATCAAACCGAACCGTCTACCGCTCCCCCTTAACAAACGCCTTCATCCGATCCCGAAACTCCTGGCTCGATGAACACATGAGCTGGTTTCGATTCTCGATCGCCATCGCGGCTTCGAGGGACGGTGCATCGATGCTGAAGTTCAGCCCGTCCTTCGTCATCCGCAGACCGATCGATGAAGTCGCAAGCATGTCGTCGACGTAGGTCGCGGCGGCGGCTTCGAGCTCGTCATCCGGGACGACGGCGGAGACGAGGCCCGTCGCGAGAGCCCGCGGCGCGTCGATGAAGCGTCCCGTCAGCATCAGCTCCGACGCAACGGACGTTCCGACCAGGCGCGGCAGGAAGTAGCTGCAGCCCATATCGCACGCGGACAGGCCCAACTTGATATAGGCGGCGTTCATCCGGGCGCTCTCACCGGCGATACGGATATCCGAAGCGAGGACGAAGGAGAAGCCGCCACCGCAGGCAGCGCCATGCACAAGCGACACGATCGGCTGGGGGCATCGGCGCATGCGGAGATAGACTTCGGCGAGATAGGTCTGGAAGCCCATACCGCCACCGAAGGGCGCATCCGGGCCAGCGGTTGCGCCCGCTTCCTTGATGTCGAGACCGGCACAGAAGGATTTGCCGGCACCGCGCATCACGACGATTCGGACAGATTCCTGTTCCGGTAGCGCGCCGAAATAGTCTCGGAGCTCCGTCGCCATCTCGATCGTGATCGCGTTGCGTGCTTCGGGGCGGTTGAACGTGAGCCAGTCGACAGCACCGCGCTTCTCGATCGTGAATGTCTGGTAGTCGGTCGCCATCGTGTCCCTCTCACAGTGTGCTTCTCATGCAATCGTCGAACGGACGCGTCAGGCAAATCGCCTAACGCAGGTCCGCTCTCAGCTTCGTTTCCATTTCGCTTCGGATCTCTTCGGGAATTTCAATCGCGCGACGCTGACCGAGATGGAGCGCGAGCTCTACGACTTCATTGCTGAGCAGAAGCCGCTTCGTGTCGACGTCATAGACCCAATAGCGGCGCAGGTTCGTCTTGCGCGCGATTTCGACCGTTGCGCAGAAGCTCTGGACTCGCATGCCGGCGACGGGCTGCTCCACCATGACCGAGCGCGTTTCCATCGAGGCCCAGCCCATCTTTTCGCCATCGGGAAGCTCGACGAGAGGCGGACCATCGACGCGACTGAGCGGCGGAATCGGATCTCCGCCCCACATGTAGAAGGGACGCATCTCCGCGGAGAGTCGGCCTTCCGCATCACAGTCATTCGCTTCGACCGGGCGCGGCATGCGAAAAGCGAGGCCGTCGGCGATCGCGTCGTCGAAGCTCGGGGCGACAGGAGCGCGATCGAGATCGATCGAGCGAGGCCTCCCCTGCTCCGGGAATTCGATGCGCGAGGCTTCGAGTTCCTTGCGAACGCTGTCGGGAATCTCGAGCGGCTCCTCTTCACCGGGCACCCGCAGGCGCAAGTCATGCACAAAACTCGCGGCGAGTTCATCGCGCTCGGGATTGCGCAATTCGTGATAGAAGCGCAGGCCCTCATCACTGACGTCGAGCAGCCCGCCCATCACGAGGAGGGGCGAGCCCGTGTGCTGTTCGCGCTGGTAGCGCGTGAAGAGTCCCGGCAGTTCGTAGACGAGCGGCGTCGTTGCACCAAAGTCCCCGGCGCTCACGCCGAGCTCCGCGAGCAATCGATCCGTCGACGCGAGGGCGCGGGCGCCGTAGAAGCGCACGTTCATATGGCCGAGCGCATCGATTTCCTCTGCCAGCACTTCACTCTCGTGGAGAACGCGCAGGGGCGCCGGACGCGAGGGCGCGGCGAGGGAATTGGCTTCGGCGAATCCTGATTTTCCAGGGCTCTCGGGAGGGGTCGTCTTCAAGTCTGACATGAGGTCTCGATCGGCTGGGGCGCGGGCGCGCGGGGCCGAGACTAGTCGATTCGAAGGGCTTTGACTCGACCCCACGTCAGGAATCCACCGCGCCAAATTACGCCTGAATTGCCCCGCTCTTGCCGGTTTGCTGGAGACCGGCGGTCCGGCGAATCGGAGGCGACGACTCGCGGCGGAGCGCTCCGGGAAAACCCGCGCGGTCGCGCGAAACAAGACAGCGCTAGACCGCGTCTTCGAGAGCCACCTGCTCTTTCACCGTTCGCTTTACGAATTTCGCGCTGGCATTCCGCGGCAGGGGCTCGCTCAGGAGCCAGACATAACGGGGGACCTTGAACTTCGCGAGCTTCGCGGATAAAACCGAGCGAAGCGCTACGGGGTCGACGGGCTTCGCGGGATCCGCGGCATAGATCGCTGTCCCCACCTCTTCGCCGAGGCGGTCGTCGTCGACGCCGAATACGACGCACTCGGTCACCCCTTCGACTTCATAGATCGCAGCCTCGACTTCCGCGCAGTAGATATTCTCGCCACCGCGCAGGACCATGTCCTTCGCGCGATCGACGATGTAGACGAAACCGTCTTCATCGAGGCGCGCGATATCCCCCGTCCGAAGCCAGCCGTCTTCAATCGCCTCGGCGGTTGCCTCGGGGCGATTCAAGTAGCCCTTAATCACCTGGGCCCCGCGTACGCAGAGCTCACCGACTTGGCCCATGGCGAGGACCTTGCCTTCGGAATCGATGACACGCGTCTCGTAGCAAGGCATGGCACGTCCGGCGGAATCGGGTCGATCGACGAAGTAGTCGGCGGCGATCGAGGTGATGATTCCGCAGGTCTCGGTCATGCCGTAGCCCGTACTCGGGCGCGCCGGGATCGGCGTATCGTCGATCGCGCGAACGAGGTCGGGTTGAACCTGAGCGCCTCCCCCACCAAGGGTTTTCAATGAAGACAGGTCGTACTTTGCGCGATCCGGATGAGCGATGAGTTCACGCGCCATCGTGGGCACCCCACTAAAGGCCGTCACCCGCTCCGCTTCGATGAGTCTCAGCGCTTCCCCCGCCTCCCACTTGTACATGTGCACGATCGCGCCCCCAGCGATCGTCATCGAGAGCGCAACACAGGTATTCGCTGTGACATGGAAGAGCGGCGTGGCGACTAATGCGACGGGCCCGCCCTTGGGCGCGGTTTTGTCTTCCGCGGCGGGCGGCGCATTCGTGCGCGCGGCGAAGGCCTGCGAGGCGACGGCCTGCACAGTATTCGCGAAGGCCATGCTCATCACGTTGCTCGCACAGCCGCGATGGGTCAGCTGTGCACCCTTGGGTCGGCCGGTCGTGCCGGACGTATAGAAAATGCAGGCGTCCGCATCGGGATCGATCTCGACCTCGGGAAGCGTTCCGCCCTGAGCGAGGAGCGCCGACCATTCGACGGAGCGACCGCCGAGCGAGGCGCCTTCCCCGTCCGCACGAACAGCGACGATGATTCGCCCCTCGGCGCTCTCCGGATGTTCAGCGAGCCGTTCGAGGCGCTCACGGTCCGCGATGACGACCTTCGGATCCGAGTCCTCAAGTCCGTAGGCGAGTTCCGGCCCCGTCCACCAGGCGTTCACACCGACGACGGCGACACCGACGCTCACACACGCCCAGTAGGAGAGCAACCATTCCGGATAGTTCCTGAGCGCGATCGCGACACGGTCTCCCGGCTCGACGCCCTGCGCGAGCAGCCAATTCGCGATCGATGCCACGTCACGTTCGGCTTCCGCGTAGGTCCATCGCTCATCGCCGTAAATCAGGTAGTCGCGCTCCGCGTGGGTGACGGCGATGTCCCAGATGGCGCGCAGGGTCGGGGGGGCGTTCTTGTACTCCCGAATCGGGGTGCCGCGCAGCTCCGATTCCACGATTTCAAATTGCCCGCCGGGCGCCGTCAGGTCAGCCCAGGCCTTCGTCAGATCTTCGTACACGTCGAACCCTCTTTATGCGCTCGTGCGCCGTCACCTCGATCGTCCCATGAATCAGGACCGATGTCCATCGACCCGCCCTTCAGCGGAGGCGACTCACGGACCGCTTTCCACGCCTCACGAGACGCGCAGACGCACTAGACTGGCACCCCATCGAAACGCCCCGCCGAACCGGAGTCCCCATGCCCGTCTACGTCATTGCCCAGATCAAGATCCACGATCCCGAGGGCTACAAGAAATACGAAGAAGGCTTCATCCCGATCTTCATGCAATACGGCGGCACGTTCCTCGGCCTCTCGGAGGATCCCGAGATCCTCGAAGGCGAGTGGCCCTTCACACGCGCTGTACTCATTTCTTTCGAGACCGCCGAGAAAGCCCGTGCCTGGATGAACTCCCCCGAGTATCAGGAGATCGCGAAGCATCGCCATGCCGCCTCGACCGGCACGGTCATGATGATTCCCGGCTTCTCCCTCGAAGACGCGCAAGCGCCCGCCTAGCATCCGACGCGATCCAGGCCTAGCGCTAGGCCTCGCCCTTCGGAATCGTTCGTAACATCGACTCCTGCGCACAACTCATGATGAGCGTTCCATCGGCGGCATAGAACTCCCCATGGTTCATCCCGCGCCCGTCCGCTGCGGCCGTCGTGCGCTGGTCGAAGATCATCCACTCGCCGGGGTCGGTCTCGCGGTGGAACCAGACGCTTTGATCGAGACTCGTGAGTCGATGGGTCACGAAGGGCGCACCGTGGGGCAGGACCGAGTTGAACATCAGCGTGCCGTCCGAGAGGAACGCGAGCACGATCTGTCGTTCCCGCGAATCGAGATCGCTCCCGTTCGGAATTCGCTTCCAAAGCCGGAGGATCGGTTCGCGATCGGGATCGAACTCGCGGAAATTCGCCGTGATCCATTCCATCTGCACCCGGCCCCCGAGTGTCATCGGAAAGCGAAAGGGCTCCTCCCCTCTCGCCTCACGCGCAGCGATCATCTCCTCCGGCGCAGGAACCTCGGGCATCGTCCCCTGATGCGCGTCGCCCTCTTCCGCGTGCTTGAAGGCCGCGGTCATCTGAAAGACGGCGACGCCGTTCTGAACCGCCATGATGCTGCGCGCTTCCGAACCCTTCGACTCGCGCAGCCGCGTGACCTCGTACCGGATATGGGATTGCGTCGGGTCACCGCGTCGCAGGAAGTAGGCGTGAAACGAGTGAGCGAGCTTGGGGACCTCGACCGTTGCGAGACCTGCCGCGAGGGCCTGCCCCAGGAAATGTCCACCGTAGATCCCGAGCGCCCCATAGGTCTCGGTTCGCCCCTCGAAGACATCCGTCTCCTGCGTCGCTTCAACCGACATCAATTCGGCCAAACTCAAATCCGACATCTTCACTCCTGAATCCTGGACGCCCCGGGCGCGTGGGGTCGGCACGGGGTTTAGCCCATTCCGCGGCCTCTGCTTGACAGTCTCCCGGGCTACGGAGATACTGCCGGCCATGTTCCGAAACGAATTCCCAACCGCAACCACGCCGAGCACGACGAGCACGAAGACGACGTCCATTACGACGACGACGGAGACGTCTGCCTAACGCGATCGGGAGCCAAGGAATCATCGAATTTCAAAACGCCCTTCCGGTTCGCCGGGAGGGTGTTTTGCTTTTGGGCGCACTCTCCAGACGAAAAGCCCCGGAAGGACTCCACGCCGCTCACCTGAGCGGAGACCTGAACAGGAGAGTCCCACCATGTCGAATGCATCCAAGTCATCACCCGCACAACCCCAACACTTCTCCGACCTGCGAGATCGCGACCTCGTCGTCTGCATCGTCGGCGCAACCGGCGCTGTCGGTGAGGTCCTGCTTGAGGTCCTTGAGGAGCGTGCGTTTCCGATCGCCGAACTCCGTCCCCTCGCGAGCCAGCGCTCCGCGGGCACGACGATCCAGTTTCGCGGTAAGGCAATCGAGGTCGCTGAGGCCGTCCCCGACGCGTTCGACGGTGCCGACTTCGTCTTCTTTGCGGCGACGGGGGATCTGTCGAAAAGCCTCGCTCCGGAGGCGGCGCGCCGCGGCGCGATCGCGATCGACAAGTCGAACACGTGGCGGATGCACGACGATGTCCCCCTCGTCGTTCCGGAGATCAATCCCGAAACCCTCCCGGATCATCGCGGGATCGTGTCCTGCCCGAACTGCACCACGATCGGCCTCGTCATGTCGCTCGAGCCGATCAGGCGCGCCGCCGGACTCGAGGAGCTTGTCGTAACGACCCTGCAAGCCGCCTCGGGTGCCGGCCGGGATGGGGTCGAAGAACTCGCGGATCAGCAAGCCGCCCTCGCCGCAGGGCGCTCACTCGAGCCGAAGGTCTTCGCGTCCGCGATCGCGAATAACGTGGTCCCGCTCTGCGAGAATTTCCGAGAGGACGACTACTCCACCGAAGAGATGAAGCTGCGCCTCGAGACCCAGAAGATCTTCGGTCAGCCAGAGCTCCCTATCGCAATGACCTGCGTCCGCGTGCCGGTTCCGGTCGGCCATTCTGCGACAGCTCTCGTCAAAACGCGACGACCGATCGCAGTCGACGAAGTGCGGCAGGCGCTCGGAGCTTTCGCGGGGGTCGAGGTGATCGATGATCCCTCGGAACGCGTCTTCCCAACGCCCGCCGATGTGGTCGGGCGAGACGAGGTCCTGGTGGGTCGGTTGCGCGCGGACCTGGACAGCGATCGACTGTGGCTTTGGGAGGTCTCTGACAACCTCCGGAAGGGAGCAGCCACCAACGCAGTTCAGATCGCTGAGGCACTTCGGGCGCTTCCGCCGTCACCCCACGGCCCGGGCGCGTTCTAGTCCCGGACCTCGCGCTGACAGTCGGGGGCTCTCCGCGCTCGCGTCGTGTTCGACGCGGGCGCGGAAGCGCGCCGGCTATTCCTCGTCCTGTCGAACAAAAAGAAAGTCGCCGTCTTCGTGGCGCGCAGAACGGATCGGGCCGAACTGGGGCGTCTGATCCGAGTCGCGCATGATCGGTGCGCGGATCTGGGCATGGAGTGTGGTCGCGTCGAGCACCTCCTCGTTCTCGCTGAGCGAGCGCAGGAACGCATTCGCGAACACGGAATGCTTCCCCCCCCCGCCGTCGACCACCGGCTCGTTACCGCCCGAGGTCAGCGCCAGGCGGGTTCGCCGTGCGGAGAGTCGTTCGATATGCGCCGGGCCCTTGCGCGTCATGCCGATGCCGCGGGTCAGCGTGCCCGAATAACAGCTATCAGAGACGACCATGACATGCTTGGCCTCCATGGCTCGCAGAATGGAAGTGATCTTCGCGTTCGAGACCCAATTCGTCTCGTCATCCGGATCGGCGTCCGAGGGCATCCAGTAGCCGAGGTCGGCTTCTTCATCGTTCCAACCGTGCCCCGCGTAATAGATGAGCAGGTTGTCCCGGGGACCGACCCTTTCGCGGTAGCGCGTGAGCGCCTGGATTACGTCCGAGCGCGTCGCGTTCTCGAGGATTTCGGTCTCGAACCCGTAGGCCCCACTCAACAGGGTCGAAACAGCACGTGCATCGGAGACCGCGGTCTTGAGCCGTGGCAACGTCTCATACTCATCAATGCCAATCGCAAGTAGATAGAACTTCCCAAAATCGACATCGTGCTTCTTCGCGCCCTTCGGCGGCGGCAACACGACGAGGCCACTCGGCACCAGACGGGACGCGGGCGTCGCATCCAACGCGAGCCGAACCCGTCCAAATTCCGCGGCTGCCTTCTCTGTCAGATCATCGAGCCCCTGCTCCATCGCCTGACGCCACATGGCGCGGCTGTAGCCACCCCGCACGATCTTCTGACCCGCCTGAATGAGGAGTCCCGTCTCGAGTCCCGGGAGCGGACCGGAAACCCGCGCGTCGACTTCAAAGTTGATGTACTCGGAGGCCGAGGGTGGACTGCGCATCGCCCAGAACTGATCGATGGCCACGGTCAGCGGGATCGCCGCATCCGCCCCGTTCTCCCCTTCCGCAAGAACGCGGTAGCCCTCGGCGCGCAGCGCGCGCTCAATCGATTCACGCACGACGCTTTCCACCGTGAGCGGAGCCTCGAGGAAAATATTCGCACCCGCGCTTCCGCTGGCGGTCACGTTGCGGCCGATCGCTTGCGAACGCCGTGCCTTGCTTTGGTCGTCGCCGCGCAGCGTCGGCTCGAGTCGCCGCCCTGCGTATTCTCTAAAGCGTCGCTCGTCGCTCACCTCCGCGATGCGAACCGGAATCCCGTCATCGGGATTCTCGACCAGGCCCGCGGCCTGCGACGGGATCACGCCGGTACTGGCGCAGCCGGTCGTCAGGCCGATGAGAAGTGCGACGGCTGCGAGCAGCGCCGAGGGAGAATAGAGGGAGCGGAGAGAAGACGCGCGATTGCGCGCTGCGATCTGAAACACGATGACACCTCAAGCGAGGATGGGAAAGTAACGCACCGAAGTGCCCCCTCCGCGCGTGAATGTTCCGCCACTTTTAATCGTGTTAAGGCGCGGAACTTCGTTCGGCGACATCCGTCGCCCTTCTCGTAGCCTCAGAAGGCGAATTCGAGGCCGTCGTCTTGCCTCCTGTCTCGTAGAGCACGACCGGGCCCCATTGCCGAACGGGGCGGATTGCCCCGTCGCGGACGGCCGTCGTGAAGCGCTCTCGCAAGCGAGCCGTGCGGTCGGGCTCGAGCTTCGCACTTTCCCGGTCGAGAAAAAAGCGGTGGTTGATCAGCAGGTAGTCGATCTCGTCCTGCGCGAGAGCCTGCTCGAAGGCCCTGGGCTCGACAGACTCTTCGAGCAGAGATTCGAGCCGCCAGGCCTCGAAGATATTGTCGAGGCGATAGGGAAGATCGAGGTAGTAGGTGTAACCGCGCATCCAGACGAGCCAGACACGCTGGTCCCCGTCCAATTCCTGCGAGAGCGCGCGCATGGGCGGATACGATTCGGGGAGCATCCGTTCGAGCACCGCCTCGCGCGAGATCTCGCCCCGGAGCCATTCACTCGTGACCTGTGTTCGCCAAAGAGTCGTCGCGGACTCGTAGGACCAGGCGCCTTGAAGGACGACCAGGCCTAACGTGATCGCGCCGACCAGGCGCGCGCGACTTTCGTGGCTTGACTGCGACACAAGCCATTGGCATGCCCCCATGCCCAGGGCCAACATCGCCGGCACGGCCATCAGGAAGAATCGGACCTGCTGAACCGTCGCCGCCCAGAAGCAGAACATCCAACCCGCCCAAGCGGCAAGCAGGAGCCATTCGAACCGCTTCTCGACCCGCAAGCGCGCAACAAACAGAAGAACCACACCGAGCAGAAAACCGAGAAAGGGCAGCGGCCCAAGCGACCCTTCGAAGCCGGTATGCATCGATCGCTCGAACGCCAGTCGAACCGGCAGAAGGAGATAATCGACGAGCTCCCGCCCATGCCCGTAGTTCTCGAGCGTGACGCTGTACGCGAACGCCCGCGTGATGTCCCAACCCTCTCCACCAAAGAGCCCGTAGGCCGTTGGAAACACCGGATTCCCGCGGATCAGCCAGTTTCGGATGAAGAAGGGACAAGCGACGAGCGCCAGCACGAATCCCCATCGAAACGCCTCCCGGCCCTCGAAGGCAAGACGTTGATCCCGTTCCTCGCCTTCGCCAATCAGATCGTTGCTTCGCATGAGGCGCAGCACAGGAATCGCCAGCAGGAGGAAGGGGGCGAGCGCGAGAGCCGGGTACTTCACCCAGGCCGCAAGTCCTGCCCAGACAGCACTCGGCCAGGTCGCGCCCTCGCTGCGAGTCGCGAACCAGAGCGCGAGGCAAGCGAAGAGGATGAGCGCGCTCTCTACATAGGCGGACGCGCCGAATTCGATCACCGTGGGAAGACCGAGCCATAACATCGCGGCACAAGTCGCGAGGCCTCGCCCTGCCCCCGCACGCCGAGCCAATCCCGCAACCGCGAAAGCAACAGCGATCATCGTCCAGGCGCCCACGAGTCGCGGATTGAAAAGCGGCATCGCGCCGTCCTCCGCGCCTAATGTGAAGAGAAACGAAAGCGCCGATTCCCAGCCGAGGGGGAACGATGCGAAGAGGTTGTCGTCGGGAAAGACCGTGCCGCCCTGCATGGCAAAGAAGCGCGGCAGCGCCAGGTGGTACGTCAGGGAGTCCCGGTACCAGGGCGGCACCGTCGCGAGCAAGAGCAGAAGGCTGCCCGGAAGCGCCGTCCAACCGAGACAGGCAAATCCCCGAAACGTCGCCGCGGCCGCGCGAAGGTCATTCGGTCCACCCCGCTGGCCCCACGCCAGCGAGCCCGACGCCAAAAGACCGGCGCCCAACCAGCCCAACACAGCGGCCGCGTTCAGAGCGTCGAGCGCACCCAGAACCATCCCGCCTGCCATACACCAGACGAGCGCGACCGCATGACTGGTCGCCCAAAGGATCGGCGCCTCGCGATCCGGCCTCTGCCCGAGCACACGCAGCGCCACGGGCAAACCGGCGGCGGCGAGCATCGGGATCAGGAGCGAGGCGAGGAGGTCCGACATCGTATGCAACATCGGTGCAATTGATCGGCAACTTGACCACCTCGTAGCCGAACGCCCCCACCCGTCGAATCGGGGCCGAATCGCCTAGATTCGGACCACCCCACACATCTCCTCATCCGCGCACAGTGACCCGTGCGAACCTCGGCGGACTCCATGAACGACCTCGATCGACTCCTTATCCAGCGTTCCGTTGAACGCCTCGTCACGCTCTACACCCACTACGCCGATTTCGGATCCGCCGAGCGCATCGCCGAGCTCTTCGCGGAAGACGGCGTGTGGGAAGCAGGAGCCGAGATCTGCTTCGAGGGTCAGCACGCCATTGCCCAAATGATGCAGGGGCGTCGCGACATGGTGGGCCGTCGCAGTCGCCACGTCTGCACGAATCTCCACGTCGAGGTGCTCGACGAGGATCACGCCCGCGGGCTGGTCTACCTGAGCCTCTACCGACACGATTTCGAGACGGACGAAACGACGAACGGGCCGGCGCTCGATACGGCGCCGACCGCGGTCGGGCAGTATCACGACAAGTTCATCCGCACCGACGCGGGGTGGCGCTTTCAGCTGCGTCGTGCCGAGATCGCCTTCGGCACGCTCTAGTTGTTAGGCGCCGGCCTGTTCTCCGGGCTTTATTTCCGGAATTGACGGAAGTCGGGCTTTCGCTTTTCGATGAAGGCCTTGATCGCTTCGATGTTCTCGGGCGAGCCCTGCTGCTTCGACATCTCGTCATGCTCGATCTCGAGGGCAGCCTCGACCCCCGCGCGATGGGCCTTGTTCATCGTTCGCTTGATCGCCATCAGCGCCGAGGTCGGCCACTGCGCGATCTCCCTCGCCTTCTCGAGGGCCGCCGGGAGAAGTTCGTCATCCGCGAACGCGCGCGCCGCGATCCCGAGTTCAAGGGCGCGTTCCGCGTTGATCCACTCCGCCGTGAACATCAGCTCGTGGGCGCGCTGGCGCCCGATCTGCGCTTGCAGCGTGTAACTACTTGCGATCTCCGGCACGAGTCCCAGATTCGCGAAGGGCAGTCGCGCCCGCAGGCTCTCGCCTACGTAGGTGATGTCCGAGGCGATGGCGATCGTGCACCCGCCACCGACAGCGACGCCTGCAACCGCGGTCAAGATCGGCTTCGCGAAGGCGAGAAGATGGGCTTCTGCGGCGAAGAAGCCCGAGGCGAATCCGTCCTCGCGCGGCGGCCGATCCCCTCCACGAAATGCGCTGAGATCCGCGCCCGAAGAAAAGTTGCCACCCGCTCCGGTCAACACGACAACCGCCACAGCCGGATTGGCCTCCGCGTCCTGAAGTGCACTCGAAAGCGCGTCCCATTGTTCTTCGTCAAACGCATTCTTTTTCTCGGGACGATTCATCGTCAGGAGGAGTACGCCATGTTCGTCGAGTTCGGCGATTACGCGGGTCGCTTCGGTCATGCTGGATTCAGTCTCCGTGGGGGTCCGTGGGGAATGTGTGCCGGACTTTACTTGACGCTGAATCTCCATCAAGCCGACGTCCTTTACTGAATCATCCACTCGTCGTGCCCTCCCGGCGCCCCGAAAGCGGGAGTCAGACCGCTGATCGGCGACTTCCGCAACGCGTTGCCTGTATTACAGTCTCGATTCTCGACTGTCCCCAGGACTCAAACGCGCAGAGGATTCCGTATGCCCATCAGCCCCATGGACGACTATCTCGCCCATCAGACCACCGACACCTTCGACCACGTCTTCACGAGCGATCGCAACTTCTTCGATCGCTACTACTTCAACATGCATGCCTCGAGCGACGAACTCTTCGCGGTCTTTGGGCTCGGCCAGTATCCGAACCTCGGCGTGACCGATGCCTTCGTCTCGATCTCCCACGGCGACACGCAGTACACGGTCCGCGCGTCTCGTGAGCTCGGTAGTAATCGTATGGACACATCGGTCGGCCCCTTCAAGTTCGAAGTCCTCGAAGGCTTGAAGAAGCTTCGCATCATCTGCGACGACAACGAATGGGGCGTCGGGTTCGATGTGACCTTCGACGGCGCGCAGCCGGCACTCGAAGAACCGAAGTCCATCAAGACAAGTTTCAATCGAACCGTCATGGACAACGCGCGTTTCGCCCAGACCGGAAACTACAGCGGTACACTCGAAGTCGCGGGCAAGTCCTACGACGTACGCCCTGACAAATGGAAGGGTGCGCGCGATCGCTCCTGGGGGATCCGTGGGGTCGGCGAGGCTGAGCCGCCCGGGATCCGCGTCACGGAAGAGCGCGCCCACGGCTTCTTCCACAACTGGATGCCCATGCAGTTCGAGGACTACATGATCAAGTGCTTCATCGAAGAAGGACCCGACGGCGATCGCCAGATGGAAGAAGGCATCAAGGTCCACAACTTCGGCATCGACAAGGACAACGAGCTGCTCGGCTCACCCACGCATCAGATGCGGTACCACTCGGGCACCCGCGAGATCAAGAGCGCGACGATCGGCTTCGCGAACAGCGATCTCACCGTCGAGAACACGGCGCTCCGCACGGTCAACCTCGGCATGGGCTCGGGCTACATCAACACCGACGGCTGGGGCCACGGCGTCTACCAGGGGCCCCTCAAGGTCGAAGGCCTCTCCTACGACATCAGCACCCCGGCGATTCGCAACAAGACCTTTGGTCTCAACGAAACGCTTTGCCGCTTTGAAGCGAGCAATGGCGACGTGGGTTACGGCATGCACGAGAACTTCATCGTCGGCATCTATCGCCCCTACGGCTTTGATGCTCCGGATACGATGGCGCCCTGAGCGTCAACCTCTGCGCATCATGACCGAAAGACGGTCAGTCGTCACTGACTAGACCTTGCTGACCGCAAGACGGTCAGTCGTCACTGACTAGACCTTGCTGACCGCAAGACGGTCAGTCGTCACTGACGCCCTTCGGCGCGCGTTGTTTCATGAAGCCGAACAGGTATCCCGCCACGCGACGCTTCTGGATCTCCTCCGCGCCTTCGGTGATCCGATAGCGCCGATGGTGTCGGTAGATATGTTCGAAGGGCTTGTGGCGCGAATAGCCCATGCCGCCATGAACCTGCATGGCCTGATCCGCCGCCTCACAGCAGAGTCGATTCGACCAGTAGTTGCACATCGAGACCTTGTCCGAGACGGAGAACGCTCCGTACTCATCCATCTGCCACGCGGTCTTATGGATAAGCGCACGAAGCATCTCGCATTGTGTTTGCAACTCGACCAAGGGGAACTGAATCCCCTGATTCGTCGAAAGGGGCTTGCCGAAAGGCTTGCGCTCCATCGCGAAGGCGATCGATTCGTTGACACAAAACTGTGCCGCACCGAGTGACGAGGCCGCCTGCCGGATCCGGTTCTCGTTAAAGAAGTGCTGGATCACGCCCAGCCCCTTCCCTTCCCCGCCGAAGATCTGGTCGTCGGGGACGCGCACATCCGTCAGCGTGAAGCGCCCGTGATCCGTCGGCATATTGAAGGTCCAGAGCATCTCCTCGACCTTGAATCCGGGCGCATCGGTCGGAGTCAGAAACGCCGTGATGCCGTTTCCATCTCCATCCTCTCCGCTCGTTCGCGCCATCACAAGCGCATGGGTCGCGTTGTGAATCCCCGTGTTCCACGACTTCTCGCCGTTCAGGATCCATTCATCCCCGTCGCGAACTGCGCGCGTCTCCATATGCGTCGCATCGGAGCCGTGGGCCGATTCAGTGATCGCAGTCGTCCAACCGCTGCGTCCCGCGGCCACCTTGTCGAACCAGCGCTCCTTCTGAGCGTCCGTCCCGTAGTGGATGAGGAGGAGTAGTCCGACGTTGTTTCCGACGATCGAGTGTTCGTTTTGCAGGTCGTTGTGGAGCCCGAGCCCCTTGACCGCGAGATGCTCGCGGATGACGGCCATCCCGAGATTCGTGCCGTCGCGCCCGCCGTACTCCTTCGGGAACGCATAACGGTAGTGGCCGGCGGCATCGGCGCGGCGCTTCGCCTCCCGGAGCAGCTCCTCCCACTCCTCGGTCGGAACGCCCCCCTTCTCCCAATCGGTTCTCGCGTCTTCGCGGCGATGATCGAAGAAGCGGTTGTTGTCGTTCTCCATCTGCAGTGGGAGGATTTCGGACTCGATGAAGGCATCGAGTTCGTCGAGGTAGTTGGAGAGCGATTCGGGCAGTTCGAAGTTCACGAATTTTCCTTACTGATGGAGGCAGAACCTATGGACGGCCGGCTTTCAGCGCAGCCGCGAGTCCGGAGTATTTGGGTTGGTCAATCGCGAGCTGATTGACGACGGTCGCGCGCAAGTGACCTGAAAGACCCGGACGATCGAGCGCGATCGATCCGTCCCGGAGACCAAGCGCGAGCGCCTGTCGCAGTGACTCGAGCGATGCATCCGAGTCGAGGAGCTCCTTCAACCGCGCTTCTTCTGCAGCAAGGTGAGCCGGCGTCAGCGTCAACTCGCGCAGCACAATATCGAGGGAGTTCGAAGCGACCAGCGACAGGAATGCGTTGCGGCCTTCGAGTGCCTGGCGCGCATCGTTCCGCAGAAAATCCCGAACGCTTTCCAAGAGCTCATCGACTCGCGGCATGTCGGCCGAGGTTGGCGGCGACGAAGCCTCAACGAGTTCGACGGGGCCGGGGATGATGAGATTCGCGCAGTCCACCTGACATTCGGAACTGCGGCGCGCGATTCCGGGGCGCTCCACGGTCTTGTCTGGGCCATGCCGGTAGGCCTCAGCCATCTCGAGACAGGCGACCGCCCACCAGAACGACCCGAATACTTCCCAGAAGTGAACGTGCTCTTCGGCTACGCGAGTACCGGAGACGCTTTCGTAGCCGTCGAGCAGATCTTCGAGACGACCGAATCCGCCGACCGGCATCTCGCGATTCCCAAATCGCCACGAATTCGTGCAGATCCAGCCGAGATCGCGAATCGGATCGCCGAGATGGGCCAGCTCCCAATCGAGTACAGCGGTCACACCCTGCGGTGTCACCATCAGGTTGCCGTTCCGGAAATCGTTATGCACGAGCTTCGCCGTCGACTCCGGCGGCAGATTGTCGAGAAGCCATCGCGCCGTGTAGTCGATCATCGGCATCGCCGAACCGTACGACTGATACCTCTCCCACATCTCGCGCACAAAGCTCTCGGTTGAGACCGTCTTGAGATCTTGCGCGAGGCCCGTCGCGACGGGATCGATCGCGTGAAGCTTCGCGAGAATAACGCCGCACTCATGAGCGAGCCTCGGGCGGATTTCCTCAAGTTCCTTCGCACGAAGAATCTTGCTTCCGACGGTCTCGCCTTCGAGCCACGCCATCAAAAAGCCCGGCCCGAGTCCATCCGTCTCATCAAGAACGGCATAGATCTCGGGCGAAGGGACACCCGCCTCCCGTGCAACACGAAAGAGTTTCGCCTCGACGGCGAGCCCCGGTCGCCCCGTCACGTCGGCTCGCTCAATGCCTCCAGCGGCTCGGCGCATCGCAACGCGTCGCGGGCCGTCACTCGTCTGGAAGTCGATGCGATAGGTCTCCTGGCTTGCACCGCCGCTCAAGCGTCGGACGGCCAGGAGCTCTTCATGATTCGAAAACGTCCTTCGCAGGACCGCATCTACGTGTTCATCGAGGTCACTCATCGGAGATGAGTCTAGACGATCGGCCCCCGTCGTCGCGGGGGCCGAGTTCATCCGTCTGGTACGCAGAGTCGCGGCGAGTTCGCCGCTCGACTCGGTCTCGACCTATCGATATTCCTCCGGATAGGAGCTCCAATCGATCTCGCGGATCGGGCCACCCATCTTGCCCGGCCATCGCGAGCTGCCGATCGTGTCGACGAAGGGCCAGAATCCATCGGGGTCGAGCTTCCCTTCTCGGGTGATCGCACGCTGGATCGGCTTGGCCGTCGAGAGATAGGCAGTGACTTCCCCACCGATCGGCAGGCGCTCGGCGATCGGATCCCAGGGGCTTTCGAGGAGCTTCAGTTCACCGACCACCGCTTCGCGATGTACGGGCTTCGACTTCGACTCGACGGCGACGACGTGGGGCTCGATGTCGTAGGCCTTCTCGGCACCACCGACAGCGCGCGAGACCTTGATCCACCACTGAAAGTCGTGCTCTTCTTCGGGCATATCCGCGGCGCCGGATGCCTTCCCCTGGAACTCGAGGAAGGTGTACCCCTGATGCGTGGCCTTGGCCTTCACCGAATCACCGATCCGGTAGAAGGAGATCTCGCAGGGAAACTTCGGCTGACCGTTCATGTCCTTGCTGATGTAGATCGCCGACTCCTGATCGATGCCATAGCCAAGACAATACTTGCCCTTCTGACCGCGATAGTCCGCGTCGACATCGATCACGACGCCAAACTCGGGCTCGTCCGGGACGGGAATACAGTAGATGTTCAGATAGACGTTCGACGTGTCACTCACCTCGAGTCCTGGGGGAAGAAGCGACGCGATGTTCGCGGGGTCCGTCGGATAGCTGATCCGGAGATTCGGCCAGCCGAGGATTTCACCGGGGTTGATCTTGAGGGCATCCGTGGTCGTAGACATGAGGGGCTCCTATTCAGGGACTCGTAGCAGTTAACGTTAGTCGGGCTATTCGGCGCGGAAGAGGTCCTTCTCCGGGCCGATCTTCTGGACGAGCGGCTTGAGTGCTTCGACATCGAAATCGTAGAACGCGGCGGCGTTCCCGCCCAACATCGCGGCAATTTCGTCCTCAGGCAGCCCTCCGAGCACTTCCACCATCATCTTCTGCGTCGCGGGCCAGGTTCCTTCCGGATGCGGGTAGTCCGATCCCCACATGATCGTCTCGAGGCCGATCTCGTGGCGAAGCTCCGCTTCGCGCCGGGACATGGCGGAGCTACCCACTTTGATGTTGCGCCGGAAATACTCCGACGGCTTCATCGAGAGATGGGCCTTGTAGCCCGTACCGAGCTTGGCGGAGAAATGGTGATCGCCATAGCGCTGATCCATCAGCTGAAGGAGCTCCGGGACCCAGATCGTCGAGCCCTCGGTCACCGCAGTTCGGAGACCGGGGAAGCGCTCGAACACCCCGCCCCAGATCATGTAGACCAGGGGCCGCGTCAGCCACCACGCGACTTCCGTCACGTAGATACCGAGGGCACCGGGCATCTCGACCGGCGGCTCTTCGAGCTCCGCCGGGTCCTGGGTTCGAAAGATGTCGACGCCGTAGTACTCGTGCATGGGCGCAGCGCCGGAATGGAAATGGATCGTCATCTTGCGCTCTTCGCAAATACGCCAGAGCGGGTCGTACTTCGGATGATGGTAGGGAGCCTGCCCCGTGAACATGTGCGGCAGCATGATTCCGCGCAGTCCGTTCTCGTGGGCCCACTCAACTTCGGCGACCGCCACATCGACACCCCAGAAAGGCGTGATCAAGGCGAGGCCGATGCGCCGCTCAGGACTCAGCGAAACAAACTCCGACATCCACCTGTTATGCGCGCGACATCCGGCCCACTGCAGATCGGGGACCACTCCCGTCGGCATCAGCCCGAGGTCTCCGCCGAAGGGCGGCGAGTTCTCCTCGGTCAATCCGTCGACGAAGAGCACTTCCGCAGCAACACCATCGGCGTCGAGGACCTTGTTGCGTTGATCGCTGTCCCATGCGCCGGACAAGCCCTCGGCCTTGTCCGAAGCCCAGTTCAGGCTCTCCTGCCGCATTTCGAGCCGTTCGCCCGCCATTTCGAGCGCAGCCATGCGCGCGCGGTTCTGAACATCGAACTCGTCGCGAAACTGCGGGTCGAGGTATTCGCGGTAGACCTCCGGGCGGGGCCCGGCGTGTCCATCGGATGAGATCACGAGATAGCGATCCATGTCAATTTCTCCTCTAGGGCTAGCGCCCCTCGTCCTAGGCCTCGCCTCGAATCTCTGCGATCGAAGGACCAATTTCGTCGACGATCGGCGCAAGCTCCGCCACATCAAATCCATAGACCTCGGCGGCCACGCCCCCGAGAATTCCGCGGACCTCCTCTTCGGGATAGTTCCCGAAGGTCGCGTTCAGCTCCTTCGCCGTGTTAGGCCACGTCCCTTCGAGATGGGGATAGTCCGAGCCCCACATCAGCTTGTCGACACCCACTTCGTGGCGAAGCTTGCCTTCGTGGGGGCGCAGGAACGAAGCACCGATCCAACAGTTGCGCTGAAAATACTCCGTGGGTCCAAGCGACAGGTCCTTCGTAAAGTGCTTGAAGATCGGATCCGCCGCCTTGAACTCGAGGACGCGAAGCTTCTCGATGATCCAGCCTACGCCGGCCTCGGTCATGACGTACTTAAGGTCCGGATGTCGTTCGAAGGCGCCGGACCACATCATCGCCGTAAAGGGACGCTGAGCCCACATATCGACTTCACTGATGAACATCGCGGTCGCGGCGGGGACGTCGCCGTAATCCGGCGACCAGCCCGAGTGGGACTGGATCGGCATGCCGAGTTCTTCGCAGACGGCCCAGATCGGCTCGTAGCGTGGATGGTGGTAGAAGGGATGATCTCCCGTGCTCGACGGCAGTAGCACCCCGCCCCAGAGTCCAGCTGCACTCGCATCCCGGATCTCCTGAACCGTCACGTCGATGTCGTCAACGTTGATCAGCGCCACACCCGCCATTCGCTTCGGGTGCGTATTGCAGAAATCGGCGAGCCAGCGGTTATACGAGCGGCAGCCTTCGAGGTTCAGCTCCGGCGTCACGTCGTGCCGGTACTGCATGAGTCCCGCACCGAAGGGCGCCATCTGCGGAAAGACGATTTCTCCCGCCACACCGTCGTCGTCGAGTTCCTTGATTCGAACCGACGCATCCCATTCACCCGGACGCGGCGCGAAGGGATTCGACGGGTCACTCAGCATGGCAAGCAGGTCGTTGTCCGTCGGGGAAAAATTCGGATCGGACATCGCGCGCATGCGACCGCCCGCCCCTTCCCCTGCATCTTCGCTGTATGCCTCGACCGCTTCCTGATCGAAGAACGTGCCGACCCGACTCATCATCTCCCGCGTGTACTGCACCCACCACGCATTCGCCTGGTCATGGTACTTCTTGGGCATGTACTCGTTGTAGCCCGCGGGCAGCGTCCCCGCGTGACAATCCGAGCTAAGGATCATCACTTTGTCTTGAGAGGATTGTTCTTGATTGAGTTGACTCATGTCATTCTCCATTAGGCGCGTTCTTCGTTGTGCAGATCGTTCAGACGGGCGGGCTTAGGTTGGGAACTAGGAAAGACCCATATGCTCGAGTTCGATCGGGCATTCACCCGCGGCCAACTTCTTGGCACGATCGACGAGGGTCGCTTCCATCGTCTCACGATGAATCATGATGACGAAGTCTTCGTTCCGAATTCCCTCGATCAGGAACTGAGCGAGTTCATCGAGATCCTGGACGGGCATATCGAAGCCCGCCTTGCGCGCGCCTTCCATGAAATCGTCGAAGGTCGTCTCTTGGCCCGCATCGACTTCCTGAGCCCGGGCGAGTTCTTCGGGCCGATTGCGCTTGGTCGTCCAGATGCCCGTGTTGAGCATGCCGCCCGAGGGATAGAAGATCGCCGCGCGCAGGTTCGTGCCGCGTCCGATGAGCTGCGCTGCGAGGCATTCCGTCAAGGTCGAGACCGCCGCCTTGCTCGAGGCGTAGACGACCTGCTGGGCGAGGGGCGAAATTCCGCCATCGCCGGAGGACGTATTCACGACGTATCCCTCTTCGCCCGAAGCGATCATGCGGGGAACAAACGCCTGAATGCCATGGGCGACGCCCGAAACGTTGACCCCGTGGACCCAGGCGAAATCCGAGGGCTCCGTTTCCCACACATCGAGATTCGGTGCAGAGACGCCCGCGTTGTTGCAGAGGATGTGGCACGCACCGTGGGTATCGAAGGTGTAATCCGCAAGCGCCTGAACCGAAGCCGGATCCGAGACATCCGTCACGACGCCCGAAACGTTCTCGCCGAGCTCCTCGCAGGTCGCCTTGAGCACCGGCTCCTCGACGTCGCCGATCACGACCTTCATGCCCTCGCCGAGAAATGCCTTCACGAGTGCCTTGCCGATTCCGCCGGCACCACCGGTGACAACCGCTACGCGATCTCTGAATTCGTTCATCCTGGGGGTACTCCTTCTTGGACTGATTGAGTGAGATGGATCGACGAGCTGACTTCGCCCGCGTGGATTGAGGCGCCTAACGCTCGGGCAAGAGGCTCACGAGAAAGCGGCCGACTTCTTGCGTTCGTGTCTCGACGTCGTAGTCGTCGCGATGAATCCACTCAAGCGTCGTCGAATAGATCGCGCCGAGCAGAAGCTCCGTAAAAGTCTCGGCGGCGCAACCGGCGGGAAGCTCCTCCGTCCCCCCCTCTTGCAGCATGCGCAGGATCGCGTCGGAAACGCGGATCTCGCTGTCGGAGGCGTCCGGGGTTCCATGGGCCACGTGAAAGAAAGCGCCCACGGATTCCCGCTGGATGGGCCCGCGCTCAAGCTCGCCGCCAAACATGGACTCGAAGAGCAGCGAAACGCGTTCGCGGGTGGAAGTTCCGGTGGTCCTCGCATCGTCGATCATGGCGACCATGCGCGAGACGGCTTCCCGAGACAGCGCCTGTACGATATGCGCCTTGGTCGGAAAGTGATTGCAGAGCGTGCGCTTCGCGACATCGGCGGCAGCGCAGATGTCGTCGATCTTCGTCGCTTCGACGCCGCGCTCCTCGAAGAGCTCCTCGGCGGTGGCCAGCACGTGGGCGCGAAACTCCTGCACCCGACGATCCACGCGCCCCTGTCTTCGCTCATTCGGATTTTCCGGCACTCACTCGCCCCTTGGCATCAGGTCGCCAACTGGCATACAAATGCCAAAATAGTGCGATCGCGTCAACCCGCCCTCCTAAATCAATCATGAAGTCTTGTAGAGTGTCGCCCCATCCACTTTCGGAGCCCGAATGTCCTCTCCGCCGCGTCTCTACCCCTCTCAGGTCTGTTTCGTCGTCGAAGACGTGCCGAGCGCCGCCAAGGACTGCGCCG
>Ga0316208_1000496_pt1 | contig 47433 bp, 37 predicted proteins | sample 3monopyrite_MG_FD_204944 | JGI IMG/M metagenome (GOLD analysis project Ga0316208, IMG submission 204944) | Microbial mat bacterial communities from mineral coupon in-situ incubated in ocean water Damariscotta River, Maine, United States -... | ecosystem: Environmental > Aquatic > Marine >... | reverse complement strand
CAGATCGATGGCCGTGTGTCCCATGCGGAGCACCTGATCGAAGGTGTGTCGTTCGACGGCGTCCAGCGACACTCCGTCGGCCGCCGCCTGTCGGACAAACAGATCGAGCTGAGCAGCCTGCTCGACGAGGCTGTCGATCGAGGCAGTGGAACTCGTCTTGTCGCCCGCAGAGTTGCTGATGACACTCATGTTTCGGCCTCCGTGCCTGAGAGATGATTGAGGAATCGTTCAACACTCCCCTCATCCTCGCACGCAGTCCGTTCTCCTGAATCTCCAGTTTCCTGCTCCCCGCGATAAATCACCCAAACCAACAACCGGACGGGCAGTCACACTCTTTCAACAGTGACCCATGGGGGAATCGAACCCCCGTTGCCTGGCTGAAAACCAGGTGTCCTTTCCACTAAACGAATGGGCCAGAAGTCGTTTCCTCGAGTGACGCGAGCGGGACTCGAACCCGCACTTGGCCGGGCTTAAACCGGTTGCCTCTACATTGGGCTACCGCGTCGAAAGTTCCCGTTCCGCTTACATCTGCGACAAGCATCCCCGATCGGATTCGAACCGACGATCTCCATCGTGACAGGATGGCGAGCACTCCTGGCTGCTCTGCAGGGGCGTGTTGTGAATTGTGAATGGCACCGGTGAGATTCGAACTCACACTTCGTCGCGTTTGAAACGACTGCCTCTCCCGTTGGGCTACGGTGCCGCGAATCTAAAGTGATCCCGGGTGGACTCGAACCACCGATCGTCTCCTTGTAAGGGAGCTGCCTTCGCCGCTAGGCCACAGGACCGTTTGAACATCGAACACTCAACATCCAACACTGAACATCGAACGGACAATGCTATTGTCCGATGTTCTACAGAGCGGAAGCCGTGGGACTTGAACCGGGCACGGCCCGGAGGGTGGTCGCGGACCTTCGCCCGCACCTTTTTTCGAAACAGGCTCCTGATCCAGCCGGTTGGCTTCCGAAGTATCCTGTTGACTTACCGCTCGATTTTTTACTTCTGAGCGGTAGCTCAAACAAGGCGGTATCGCCGCAGCTGCGGTGGCAGGATTCGAACCTGCAATTGTCTCCTTAACAGGGAGCTGCCTTACCAGTTTGGCCACACCGCAATAGTCAGGACGGCCGAATTTCAACCGACGATCTCGTGCATCCGAAGCACGTGCTCCGTTCATTTCAAAAAGGAGCCAGACTTTCCCACTCCTGATTGTGATTTGATTCGAAGCCGATCGACGTGCTCGGCGCTGACATCTACCTCGGAGCAAACCCGACACGCCAACGCCACCCGATGCAAACGCTCGGTTTGCCAGAGCGCCCAGCGGGAGTTGAACCCGCACTTCCGCCATGGCAAGGCGGTAGGCTACCGCTACATCATGGGCGCGATATTTCAGTGCCAGATTTTCAAAGAACCGTTAGAGCACCAGGTGAGACTCGAACTCACGTTGCCGCATTACGAGTGCGGTGTCTTAGCCGCTGGACGACTGGTGCCTCGTTGAGTAATGGTTGTTGAACTGTTCTTTCGGAGCATGCAATGTGCGCGCACACTGATCGCAGTTGGTGTCTTCAGATTCGCGCCGTGAGTAGAAATAGAATTGGGATCGGAGGGGCTCGAACCCTCACCTGTCCGGTTAAGAGCCGGATGTGCTGCCGCTAACACCTCGATCCCGCTTCGTTATGACCTGCGTGGAAGAGCGTCTCCCGACGCTTGCCGATGGTTCCTGACCGCTCGCCGAGTATCAGGAGCCACTTCCCGATCGCTTCCTTTGTAATCGTCTTTGACGACCCAACCGTTCGACCACACGTCGTTATCACGCAGCTTCAAAACTCGTCCTTCGACTGCGTATTGAGCAGGCAACCAGCTCACGCGAACGGAGTTGCCTCGTTGAAGTTGACATTGTCTGTACTGTTTGGTTTTCATTGTGATCCTCTCATTCGGCCCGGACGGATTCGAACCGTCGTCGTGCCCTTATAAGGAGCCTGCTCTCACCATTGAGCTACGGGCCGCAGGCTGAATCGCTGACACGACTCTCTGCTCAATGAGGCCGGAGGGATTCGAACCTTCATTGCCGCCTTATCAGAACGGAGTCCTAAACCGTTGAACGACCGGGCTGTGAATTGAGTTTTCGTGAACTTGCCGCCCTCAGCGTCATTCGCAATTTCCACTGAATCCGGCAACAAAGCGGCCTGGGCCGCATCGGGGTGACAGGATTCGAACCTGCGATCTCCTGATTCCAAATCAGGCACGGTGACCAGCTCCGCCACACCCCTCTATTTATGAGCACTTTCTGAAGAATGCCCACGACGTCCTCGCCGCATTCAGCGTTCATTTCCGTTTCCGCTGACCACGGCAACAAAGCGGCCTGGGCCGCCCGCAGTCGGGGCGACAAGACGGCTATAGAACTTTTTCGGGCGAATTCGCTCGTCGAACCGAGAGCTTTAGACGTTATGTGTAAAGCACTTACGTCACAGACGGAGTGAATCCGCTATCGCCAACCATTTTGTTGTCAGAACCCTGGTTTCGGTGAGGGTAAGGCGGGAACGAACGCCGTCGTTAAACTCGAATTGTGCCTGCAACCTGCTTGAGTCAAAGTAGCTCGAATACGACAAAGGTGGCCGGGCATCGAATCAACTCCGTTTTTCGGTTGGTGGTACGTGCGGGGTTGAAACGGTATCATACGGGGCGGCAATTTATGGACATTCCTGCACGTGGAGCATCACACATGGTCGAACTCGCTGACAAGCAAACTTCAACCACGGTCAACCGAGTTGCCCCAGCACTGAATGGCCGAAACCGCGTCAGTTCGCATTTTGACGACCTGCTGACATCGCCGGATCAACTGTCGAAGCAGCGTTTGGCAAACGAACTGGCCACTGAGCTTTGGTCTCGACTGCCAATCTCGCGAGTCGCCGAAGCGTCAGGCGACCGAGGAATCGAACACACAATTCGGATCGTCACGGCCAGTACGTCTCAAGTGCAGGCGTGGTATCGGGAACTTCGTGACTTCGTTTCCGCCATTGCTAGGGCCGCGACAGAGCTTCGCGGCGAAGAGTTGACGGATGCATTGCGAGCCGAGTTGTGTGCTGACATGGAACGGCAGATGTTGGAGCAAATCCGCTTTCCACTTCCCGATCGATCTTTCGTGGACTTCAAGTTCGCTGACCTTCCACCGGCTGAAGCGTGGACTCAGGCGCACCAACGTCTTGAGCGGGCGTGTCTTGAGTTCGCGAACCACGTGTTCGCACTGTTCGACACGCTTCAGCAGAAGAAGCTGATTGGTCAGATTCAGGAGACATCGTCAACCTGCCGCTTTACACATTTTCGACGTGTTGCCGTCGCCAAATTGGCCGGTACGAGAACCCAGCAACGAGTGCTTGATGAGCCCACGGACCGAGTGTTTCGACGTCATGGTGTGACTGTCGAGAAGTTGCAGATAACCGACTTTGAAATCCAGCACCGACACTCCCAGCACGTGCATCATGTTCGCAATCCGACTTTGAACACTCCGAAGTCGACCATGCATCCGCTTCCAACGAAATACAGCGATTTGATCGACGCCTGCCCGGACTGGATGTCCGGATCACTCCGCGTATTGGAAGGAGAATTATTCCGAGATGAACGGATTGAATGGGACTTGTTCACAGAAACGCGTACCGCCGAGAAAGTTATCGAGCGAGTGCGACGTGACCCAGCCGTTGTGTTCGGCCCGTACATTCTTGCGGGTTGGGGGGAGCTTTCAATAGTAGAAGAAGAGAACCGACAACGCGACGAGCAAGACGTCGCAGCTAGAAAAGTGTCTGCCAGAAAGGCGCGGCAAAATCACTGGCTCACGTTCATCGTGGCCGGGTTAGCGATTGCTGTCATCCCATTCACGGGCTGGGCGACAGCAGTGACGACTTCGTTCGCCATCTTTCTTGGATTGCTCGCGATGGTTCTGGCTGGAAATGCTGCACACTTGGCTGCGGTCGCTCGCAGCAATCTGTCTGCAAGTCCCGTGCTGCTGCACAGCACTCTGATTGGTGCCACCGTGTTCGCCGTCCAAGGCTTGATGTTCAGCCTTTTGCACTGGTCGCTCCCAGCTCTCGGAATAGCCACGCTTTCAATCGTTATCGCGGCGATCGCATTCAATTTGAAGACAGCAACTAGGGAGTTGGACGGGTTCGGTGTCGGTTGATGTCACTACCAACAACGATGATTCCTCGACCGCATCGCTTTCCGTAGAACAACGTCGGAGATCGGATCGGCGACGGTGGTGGTACACCAGCATCCTCGTTCCGGTGTTACTTCTGGTCCTGATGTTCGGTGTTTTGGCGGTTGCGCTCATCCTGCACCGGCAGCAAAGTGATAGACCGACTCCTGATCCAGAGCCGGACGAATCGGCATTCGACGCGAACCTTTCGAGTATCGACTTGGAATTGCGACACGCCACGTTTGATGTCGAGTTCGCGCAGGCCAAACAGGGATTGCGTCATCTTGAGTCCGCCCAGTCAGAGTGGTCGAAGCTGCTTGAGACCACTTTGCACGATACCGTTGGTAAACGGATTGCCGGGAATGAGGAACTGCTGCTCCAGTTCATGGCACTGCGACGAATGTCGCCACCGCTCGCAACCGCGCCGCTTGCACCGGATATTGCAACCAAGCTAAGTGGCGTTCGCGCGAAAGCGAAGAGTCCAGACGCCGACGGGGATATACTCGATGGCACAAAAACGGAGGCTGAGCGAATCAAGCAAGACTTCGTGAACGCTTACAAGTTTTTTCACAGTCGCGTTAGCCACTTACACGCACTTCGAGAATCGGCCGCTTCGTTGCCAGCAGGCGATCTGGAACTTGTCGAAGTAATCTCTGCACGCAATACAGCCCGTGCGAATAAGGTGCGTGCAGCCGCCGAGGCAACGACTCACGCAGTAGGAGCATCGCTTGACAGTGAACTCAAGCGACTGAAGAAACAACGAGACGACGCGGCCGGTCTAGTTGCCGATCTGGAATCACTACTCTCACGCGTTGAGAAAGGTGAGTCGCTCAATACACCGACTGGCAGCGACGTCTCTCCGACGCTGGCTTCGAGAGAAGATTATGAGCGAGAACTCGCCCAAATTCGTACAGACCTCGTTGCATTTACGACTCCCGGCTACGTCCAGCCGGAGTCGGCGGACAAACTCGTTTACCATAAGGCTAAGCAGCCGTTTTCATTCTCGGCCCTTCAGCGTATCGGAGCATTGGAAGATTCCCCGGCGGGCCGTGCCATTCTGCTTCGAGTTGGTGGCTCCAAGTCGGCAACGCAACAAAACGATCGACCGCTCGGCAACTTTCCTCGGATGAACTCAATCTCTGAACTTAGTAAACCTCCCGATGCTGTTGTCGCTCGACTCAAGGAAACGCAGCGACTTCTACGTCAATATGGACAACTGATGGTCGAAGATGGCCTCCTTTCACCTTGAACCCTTATGTCTCAAGTATCTCCCTATGGACGATCGGCAGCGGAACGCAGCCAACATCGAAAGACCGCCACGCTCTTCGTGACGGTGGTTTCCGCAATCTTTTTTGCTGCCACCTCGCTGAGCAATCCCGACCTGTTTCGTTGGGAATCAGGCTCACCCCAGCCCCCTGATCATTCTCCCGTCCCCGTTGACGAGAAATCTCGCAAGAGCACCGTTGCCGCAAATGAATTGGCAGCACGTATCGCGGCACTTCAACAGGCATTGCCAGCATCAGACACCTCCAGCGAACTCAACGAGCGTCTTGATTCCGTTGCTCGCGATTTGGAAAGTGCTGACTTGTCCTCAGAAGCAGAAGCAAAGATTCACCGCTTACTGAATACTCTTCAGCAGCAGATCACGAGTCTGAACGCTCTGTCCAATCGCCCGCCTGTCAATGCGGAAGGCATTGATGAAGCAATCGCTTCGGAAGTCCGGTCGATTCTCCTCGACGAACAAGATGCCATACAAAAGGCCCGCGAAAAGGCCGAGGGTGCCGTCCGCCTAAAGAAAGAACGAGACATTCGCGATGTCCGCCTTGACTTGCGTGACAATCAGGACAAGTCGGCCAGCCTGAGACGTCAGATTACTCAAACACAGCGGCAGCAAAGTGAATTTCGGGCCAAAGCCGCAAGAGCCGACGCTTTGCAACGCCAGATGTCCGATGTTCGCAGATGGCTCACTCCCTTCACCGCTTCGGGACACATGCAACCCAATAGTACCCACAACGCATACGGCATCGAGCGCACGGTCGACCCGGCCCCCGTGTCGCTCATGCGATTGCGAAAACTTGGGGCGCTGGAACCCACGATGGAAGGGATCAAGCAACTTCACACGTTTGGCCGCTATCGAAATGCCGACTTCAAAGACAAGCTACCGCTGGGAGCATTCTCTCCATACTGGGAGGGTCTCATCCATAAACCAGAGGTGCTCGCACTCGTGAAACGCGCCCAACAATTGCTTCGCGATCACGGACAGGCGATGGTTGAAGCGAGACTGTTGTCTCCCTAAGTATCGTTCGATAGACGACCAGGCAAAAAGCAAACGGACGAGTGAAAGTTAAGCATGTCGAATTCCTGGGACTGGGTAGAAAAGTACAATCGGCGACAGCGCTTGTGGAGATTTCTTCGGCCGATAGGAGTTGTCGGAGTGATCGCCATGATGGTGTTGGTCACCGGTATCATCCCACTCTGGCACGAACGCAAGCCAGTTCCCCCCGACGCCGATGAACCGCGTCAATTATCAGAGGAACCGTTTACGAGCAGCACGATCGATTCTGAAGTCCATTCCGGGCGGAAGCAGGAAACAGGCAACGCAGTGAATGCCGACGCACCGGTCACCCACGCTCAACAGGCGGCCCCGCAGTTGGCCCCACCCGAAAAGCTCGCTCCCATGGACCAACCTGCTCCTTCGCCACCGAAAATGGAGCCCGACCCTGAGGCTTTCAGAGAGGCGCAGCGGGCGATTGCGGACTTTGAAAGGAAAGTCGAGCTATTGAATCAGGACTCTGACTGGCTTGGCAAATACGGTGGAGACAAGTGGCGCACGATTAAGGCGAAAGCTCAAAGCGCGAAAGATGCAACTCAACCGATATACGCCATACGACTTGCGAACGAAGCATCGCGAATTCTTGACGCATCTTTGCCCGACATGTACGACGCCGAGTTTCAAGCGAAAACCGTGGGCAAGAAAACGAGCGAATTCCTTTTGCAGGTCCTGGAGTTTCGTCGAAAACACGCGGATCATCCGAAAATCCCTGCGTTGGAAACTTCCGTCCGGCGTTTCGGTGCCCAGAAGTGGCTTGAAGTAGCGATAGCACGGATGGATCAAGCTTCACCGAACGATGCGGGCTTCGTCGACGGTTGGCAGCCCATTGCTGGAGCTTGGCTGCTTACGAGCGAAGATGCGGAGGCTCGCGAAGCGATCCGTCGTGCTCGCGAATCGCTTCCACGGATGGCGAGCGTAGAGCGTGCCATCGAATCGACCATTGATCTTTGCCAGCATCCAGCGTTCGACGCACAGTTCTCGAAGTCTCTGATCCAAGATGCAGCCCGCATGTCCGAACAGGTTTCGGATCACTGGGAGCGCTCGACGTACTACTCGCATCTCTCAGGACTTGCGACAAAATTTGGTCTGCAATCCTTGGCGGCCGAGTTGCACGAGAAGTCAGCCGCGCTGATCAAGCGTGACGGTCTAAGCAGCGTCTGGAAGAAGGACGTGTTCACTCAGGAGTTTCGCGCGGCGGCGTGGTCCGAGCCGCCTGAGACCATCCTGGAAACCACCGAGAGGATCGAACGTCTGTCGTATCCGAAACCGACCGTCAATGCCAATGGATATGCACACGCAGCGATGGCAGCGGCCCGACACCATGACCGTCGACAGTTTCTGCGAGCCATGCTCATGGCCGAGACCGCCCTGGCGCCACTGCCGCATCGCAGTAGCCCAACTTACGTGTTTACTGCGAGAGTGGCCGAAGCCAACATGCTTGCACGACGATGGCGAGCGGCCGTCATTATTGCCAACAATATCCCCGATCCCAGTATTCGCGCCTCGCTGCTGTTTCGTGTTCTACGGCAGGCTCCGCAGGAAGTTCGAGCGGATGATTTGCCGGAGTTGTTCGAGTCCTACGGCGACCAGCGATGGGCTGTGCCCGCAGTCGCTGGTTATGTCGAACATCGTCTTCGTACAGGCGAGGAACTGTTTTCTGTGATCGAGTGGATTCAACGGCTTCCCCTGTCGTCGCAGCGTGCATGCGGCTTCGTGGGTATCGCCCGCGTCGCCAACTCGATGGCCAATCAACAAGACCCTGCGGAGCCTAATCGTGCGTCGAATCTTACGCCTGATATCCGCATTGTAGCCTCCCTGGTGGAAGAGGCCCAGCAGATCGCCGACTCGATCAACGATCCCATGGATAGTGCGTTTGCATGGCTTCAGATTGCCCGCACGTGGAATCTTCTGGGCAAGACGCTTCGTTATCAGAAAGCTGTTGCGAAGGTGGACGATCGCTGTTTTGAAGCTTGGGCAAGCGTCTGGCTCAAACGCCCGCCCGCCAAACGATCCTTCGACGGAACCTATTCCGACGGCTACAGTCGCCATAAAGAAGCTGAAGACGCAACGGTCGGGCTGATCGTCGCCTGTCACGAGCTTCTATCGCAAATGCAGGCCGATCTGGGGGATGCCGAAGGCGCAATGGAGAGCTGCCTGAATCTTGCCGACAGCGTCGGATTCTTGTATCAGCCAAATACCTACTACGATATGTACTTCCTGCACATGGAAGCGTTAACGGTTCGACTACACAATGAAACGGGCGTCGGCCCTGACGTGTTTTCCCACACCGGAAACAAGCCCGGTATTTTCAGTCGAGCCATGGTCGCCGCCTGGAGTAAAGATGTCCCCGGTCTGCTAAAGACGATTGAATCACTTCGTCAGAAATCAGAAGGCGCTGAATTGGCACGAGCCTACAGTGAACTTGCGATTTTGTATGCCGAGCGGGGCAATACCGCTGGTTATCGTGATGCCAGGCGTGCGGCCTTGAGTGAGATCACCGAGCGGCGGGCGCCCGAAGAAATGAAGTGTGTCCTCGCAACTGCCGATGTGATTGCTGGCGAGTTTACGCTCGCTGAAGACACTCTCGTCGACGGCTCTATGCTTTGGTTTGGCGACGCAAGCCGACCTCGTACGCGTTTGGTGGTTGCTCTTGCGGCCGATGGGCAAGGGGAACGGGCCGTGAAACATGCGGAGAAGATCTCCGAAAAGTATCCGGTCTACCGAGGAGACGCTTGGGAAGCCATTGCCAAGGCTCGCTACAAGCAGGGGCAATCGGCTCGTGAAACGCTGATCGCGTGGGCTGGCGACCTGAAACCGCCCAACAATCGTGTCGGTGCATTCTGCGGACTGGCCTTGGCGGTCGTAGCTACTGACAAGCAATAGGCGATGAACCCAAACTTCTGACGCTCTCCAACAAAAGCAGCAGGGGGGCAGAGACGAGCGAGTTGCGACGCGATAGCTGCATTCATCTGCGCCGGTCATCGTTGGGGGCGGGGCCGGGTGAACCCAACGATGACCGGCTCCGACGAAAGCAGCCTCGACAGTCAGCAATGTGGTTTTCGTAAGGACATTGGTTGTTTCTCTGGCAGGCGAACTTGCAACCAGCGTTGCGATTCGACGACATCGCGAGAATGTCCTGACTTCCTGATTCCAAAACGGACAGCGAGAAGTTTTGCACTGTAGATGGATTTCGTGGTAGTTGTGACTGATGAATGATTCGTGGATTGCGTTGGTTGATCGTCACGGCCTGCGGGAATTCGTGCTGGAGACCGAGCACATTGTGCCTTTCGCATTGCGCCGAGCAGAACGGGAAAATGCCGCGTGCTTCTGGGTAGTTCTCCGGCCTCGGCACGCCGAATTGGTGGAACAACTACGCTTGATGGGTAGCCCCGCGACTGCCCTCCAATTGCTTGAACAATTGGCAATTCACATGGGGCGCATCTCTGAGGATGAACCCATCTCGCAGTGGTCTGACGAGGATGTGACAATTCCCGACGACCGTGATAAGGAATGGAGCAACTAGCCAAGCTGTTCCTTGAATCCTCGAAATATGTGTAGTGTTTTACCACCTCTCACTCGGTGATTGCATACACAAATTGCGTCTCCGAGAGAGGTCGGTGGTCTTTTAGGTTTTGAAACATTTGGCGCAACTCGTTTCGTGAGCAGCCAGTCGGGTCATCGTTTGTCTTCTTGAGGCGAACGGTCGCTCGGCTGCGTTGGTTGAGCATTCACGTTTCACTTACGAGAGGAGTTGCAAGATGGCCACATTGAAAAAGGCCCACGACGAACTGTTTCGACGAACCCCCGATGAAGCCTACGAGTCGTTCGACGATTTGTACGAACACTGCGCCAAGCAACGGTTGCAGTCGGAGGATTTGTGGGAGCGTCCGCAGGATCTGACGCTCACGCATGACATGACGGTCTGCACCGGTGACGGCAATGAGCTGTTTCTGAATGACTGGTCCTTCTCACAAATGTGCCGCATGGCAGGTGTGAGTAAGGAAACCGTCAATCGCTTGTCGCATCGAACCGCCAGCAAGGTGTTTGAAGAAACACTTCCGCAATCGGACAAGCCGTTGCAGGTTCTGACGACCGGCAGCGACGTTCGCAGCATTCACGGAGTCGCTTACACGCGGCTGTGGAATGCGGACCTGCTGGATGTTGTCAAAGAGTTCGCGTCCGATTTCACGCCGCCACAAACCGCGATGGATGACACCAGCAGCGGACTCTACTGCGGCGAACAGGATTTGTTCGCGTTCATGATTGACCCCACTGGCTGGGCCGAGATTGACGGCGAAGCATTCGCACCTGGCTTCTTCGTCTGGAACAGCGAAGTCGGCAAACGCTCGCTGGGCATTCAGACGTTCTGGTTCCAGAAGGTCTGTCAGAATCACATCGTCTGGGACGCAACCGAAGTGGTCGACTTCAGCCGTAAGCACACGGCCAATGTTCGAGATGGTCTCAACGAGATTCGCTCCATCCTCGAACGACTGGTCGCGCGACGAGATGAGCGACGTGATTCGTTTGCGACCGTGATGAAGAAGGCGATGACGGAACGACTCGGCAGCGATGCCGACGAAGTAACAAAAGTTCTGTCTGCCGAGAAGATTCCTCGCGGCTTGATCAAAGACGCGATGGAGATTGCTCGGGCGCAGGGCGGCTTGACGATTTTCGCCTTGGTCGACGCTCTGACCAAGCTGAGTCAGAAAGTCAGCTACGCGGGTGACCGGACGGAACTAGATTCACGCATTGGTCAGTTGCTTGCGTTGGCGGCCTGATCATGGACCCGCAAACCACATGGAATAGTCTGCTCAAAGAATGGGCAGAACGAAACTGGCTCGACGTTTCCGAATTGGCGGAAGCCCTCTTGGAATGGTTGAGAAAGGACGGCTTCCCACCGGACACGATGGGAAACCGCAACTTGGGAGCGGACTGGAATCGCGTTCAGGCTCTGGCAATGTGCAAGTTTGCACTCCAGCGAGCCAACGACGTGCTCGACAGTCCCAATCAGATTCCCAGCCAAGTGCCGTTCACGCTGACTTGTGCAACGTGCAACAACGAAGGCCCGGACACCTACGCCGAAGCAATCGACGAAGGCTGGACGCGCATCGAATATTTCCCGGCTGGAGCGTCTGAAAACTTTCTTGGTGAGTGTCCAGTCTGTCGTGAACGCGATGGCGAAGCCTGACCTGTCTGACGGTGTTCGTCAGCAAACTGTGTTTGTGTTTCTTTAGATTTGGAGAGTGCTGTTATGGCAACTGCAACCGCTACGAAGAAGAAGTCCTCGGATGGTTCCGCCGCTCGACCCGTGCAGGAAATTCGCATGGGGCGCATTCGCGCTGCTATCTGGGGGAACGAAACGACCAACGGTACGCGATACAACGTGACTGTCAGTCGGATTTACAAGGATGGCGATACGTGGAAGGATTCCAGTTCCTTTGGACGCGATGACTTGCTGGTCGTCGCGAAAGTCCTCGATCGCTGTCACACGTGGATCTATTCCGAGAACGGAAGTGCAGTGGTAAGCAATGGTGAGGACGGTGGCGAAGACGCCCCGTTCTAACCGACGCGTGTCTCAGCGAGAAAAGCTCACGACACAGGTGGCCCCGGTTTTTTATGCGTACAAAGACCGCCGGCCACCGCAGTTGATCGCTCTTTTATCTTCCACGATGTCTATGAGAATTCCTCGCCTCGACCTGAATCGAAACTCAGTTGGAAGCGATGCGAACAACAAGGTTTTTCAAATGCAATCCTGATCCATCGCACGAACCTGACCGCCTGCAAACTACTTGCGGACGAAATGGCCCGTGCGATCGACGGGGAATAGTGGGCCTACTGACATTCCTGACCGTGTGAGCCGATTCACCCACTGAAATCTAACGAACGGGATGAAACGTGTCGTCCGGTCGCGATGTCACTTGCGAACTCGGTGCGACATGCACAACAGGTTCAGCAAACCGCATTGCTTCCGGTCTTGACTCCTCTAAATCTGGATTCGTGTTTCTGCCTCAGTGCGCAATCGTATTGGCGCGAGTGCCGGAAACTCTTGACGAATTTCGGTATAAAGATCACCTGCGAACTTTGGTGCCTTAAGCGTTACCAGCACGACGTAGTCGAATCGTTCATGCGCTCCGTTTCTGCCAATTGCGTGAAGTGTCATTAGCGGTGAATCCACGCTCTTCGCATACTTGGACTTGGTGCGACGAACAATTGACTCCCACTTGCAATCAAGTCGACGTTCCTGCTCGTCCAAGTATACGTTGCCGGAGTCAGTCTCCGGCCAACCAGCTTGTTTCCAGTTTTTCTTGAGTAGGCTGGCAATCACAGTTGCATCGTCCACCAGATGGAGAACCTTTTCCTTTGCGGAAGTACCCTTCGGTGGACGGAACTTGTATTTTTGAGCGTGAGGATAAAAAGTCTCTTCAAGACAGCATGATGTGTAGTCGCCGGGATGCATCGGGTCGATCGGTGCGAGTGCCGCAACGGTCCAATGAATCTGAATCTTTCCGGGGATGGCTTTCTTCGGCCACGGAATTGGCAGCTTAGCCATCCTCCCCGGAAGGATGTCCCCCTGAAAGACAACAGTCACGCTGTCATTTTCGCACAGCAACACGTCGTCGATTGTCTCGGGCAAACATCCATGGCCAAGTAAGATGTCTGACTTCTTTGCATCAGCTTTCTTACCGGGCAGCTCCGAAGCATGCACCAGTAATGTCCGTCCAAGTAATGCAGTGCTTCGCTCGAACGAATCGATCGCCTGTGCATTCATGCGGGCCGCGGTTGGTGCCGCGAAACTGGTTCCCCACCAAAGCACCTTCTGCCCAGACGCGGTCGATACCAAGTGGATTGGCGTGTTTTCACATCCGCCGAACGCTACAAGATCGGGCTTGACCTTTCCACACTCCCTTCCCGGACCTCGGCACGAGTACGGTGCATGAACTGGCGAAGCGGCATCGAGTGTGAATGCTCCCACACCAAGTCCGTGGACTACGTCCGACGGACTCTGAATTCGCTCTTCATCGTCGACATCGCCATCGTTTCCAACAGCCACGCAAAAAGAAACATTGTGAGTTGCAGCAAGCGAATCTAAGACGTACGTGAAACGAGAGAGAGTGTCATCTTCGATTGGGCCGCGTGGACCGAAGCTGATGTTGAAGACCTTGATGTCGTTTCTTGCAGGGACGACCTGTTCAATGATGTCGATGCATTCAAACATGTCCGCTCCACCCGGATCGTCTTCATGGTCGCCAACAGTTGGAAACACCCGAAAGCTAACCACGTAGACCGGCGGAGCGGGCAGCCGATCTTTCGCCTTGAACGGATTCAGAGGTCCATACAGAATCGCGCCGGCAACAGCCGTCCCGTGTGCCACGCAGTCTGCGTCCTCAGGTGTCTTGACGGAGTTTGCGTCGTCCTGTTCCGCGTGCCCTGCAAGAAGTGGAACAGTCGCGTCAATTCCACCATCGAACATGCCGACCTTGATGGTCGAGCGCGTACTCGTTGACGGAGGTTTCGGCGCGTTTGATTTGGGCGCATGCCTCAGGCTGCTCAGCCCATCAAAGTATAGTGGATGTGCGGAACGCAGTGGATTCGCACCAGCAAGTCGATTGAGTGACGCGCGATTGAGAAAGCAGGACACAAATGTTGGACCTCCTGCATACGGTCTCATTTTGCTTCGTTCGGCGTCGATGTTCGACCACTCAAACAACTCAAACAAGAATTCCAACTGACCGTCCTTTGCACTGCGGCTCGGATGAAGCACCAGTTCCGCACGTCCCTCCTTCCATTTCTTAGGAAAGCCGACTAACTGCTCGTCAACAGATAAAGTGTCAAACCGCTCGATGCGTTGAATTTCCTCGCGAAACTTCTTCGGCAACGTGGATTCAGCCCGGTCAAGCTGTTGGATGAATCGATCAAAGCCACTTGGAGTGCTCTGCACGAAGACAAGCCGTGCGTCGACATCAGTCATGTCCTTGTCAACTTGCTTCTCAATCCTGCTTGTTTGAGCGACTTCATCAACTGGCGTGTGGTAGTTACGTGATCCGACGCTGCGCAGCTCTGGAACCTCATTAAAAATAGTTGACGGATCGTACGACTTCGCAGTCACGTCGGGGTGTAGCCTCATGCAAAAGACAGCTTCGTCGGCGATCTTTTTCTCGGCAGGCAGCGATTCAAAGTTGCCGATTGCCGTTCCCAGACCTGATTTGATCCTGTCGCGAGCTTCACCATAGCTGCGCGGTGGTTCCTTCGATCGTCCAGTGAGCGTCTTCTGAATCGGCTCTATGTACTGCTCACCATTCCCAAGAATGAGTCGCCGTTGGTTGTCAGCCATGCTGGACTTCCTTCTTCAGATGATGCTGAATCGTTGACGGGGCTTTACCAAAGAGTTCCGCCAATTCTCGGACCTTGAACAGCCCTTCCGCGTTTGCCTGTATTGATCGCAACACTTCGCCAATAGACTGGCCAGTTAATCGCTTGCTCAGACGGAGTTGGAATTCCTCAACTAGGCTGCGAACCAATTCCTGCTCTGCAGCAAGATGCTGACGTACGGCAGCGTTCATAAGTGAGTCCAGCTCGGAACCACTTACGCCATCCAGACTGACGGCCATCGCGTGAAGAATTGCCGCTGGTATCTCATCACTGAAACGACGCCCCGATTGTCGCAGGATTTCGATTCTCTCTTTCTTACCCGGCATCGGAATGTCAATGACAAGATCGAAACGACGTGCAATTGCGCAATCCAACAAGTCCGGGTGGTTCGTCGCCGCGATTAGCACGGATTGCAGTGGCCAGTCTTCGAGTTCTTTTAGCAGGACGTTGACGATTCGCTTCAATTCGCCAACTTCGGAAGCATCGTCTCGACGTTTTGCAATGGCGTCGAACTCGTCAAGAAGCAAGACACATGGCCGTGAGCGAGCAAAGTCGAGAGTACGTCGGAGGTTAAATCCAGTCTTTCCGAGGAAGCTGGAAATCGACGTCGCCAAATCAAGCGTTACAAACGGAAGCTCAAGTTCGCGGGCCATCCATCGCGAGAGCATCGTCTTGCCCGTCCCCGGCGCGCCAGTTAGCAGCACCAAGCCTGGCGGCAGGAAGCCTTCTTCTAAAAGTCTCTGACTTCCCTTTCGCTCGCCGACAAACTGCTCGACACGCTTGGCGATCCAGGGAGGCATCACGGGCGCAGGGACATCATCTGTCGATTCGCTACGAATTAGCGCAAAACCTTCTTCCGCATCAACCGGTGGAGGCCCGCCACCATTCCAACGCAGGCCGTTAGGATTGACTGAATGCTCAGCCAGCAATTCTCCAAGCTGCTTGCAAGTTTCCGGTGAATAGCTTTTCAGTGCGCGAATCGCACGAACGAGGACAATTTCGAGCTTCTTTTGGTCACCAGACAGTCCTGCTTCGGCGACTTTTGGCAACCATGTTTTCAATCGATCTGTTCGACTCATATTTGGACCCTTCCAAGTGTCGAACAGAAGATAATCCGATAAATCGCATGAAAACCGACTCCCTGTTCGATGACACCACATGTTATCGTCCATATCGAACAAGATCTCAAGCGGATTCCCGCGAGCTGACCGAGGTCAAAGCCTCGCGGGAAGGCAGGAGAACAGCTCGCCGGGACCAATGAGCCGGAATCGCCACGTTTTTGTAAGGGCTGGCCGCATCCGCCCAACCAAGGTGCGACTGACAGCCGCACGGCGAATTGAATTCGAGCGGTGGCACGACAAATCCAAAACCCGGTTTGCCGATGTCGAATTGAAACTCCGGGTGGGGCATTGTGAAGCTGCCACTTAGTGCTCCTTCGACATACCCGGCGACAAGGGCACCAGCTACGGTCGTCAGGTAACCAACTGTGTGAAGTTGTCGTGGTCTTCCTCTCCAGTACTGATCTGCCTCGATCCCCCTTGCCGCAGCATCGGCTGCCTGCTCCTCTTTCTCCCGTCGCTCAGCTTCTGACATCAATTCGTAGCTCATCACATACGCATCGACGTTGTCGCGGCAAAACGCACATGGCAGTCCGGGCCGATACGCTGCCACGTTCACGAGTTGCTCTGTGAGTTTCCCATCGGCACCGTCCATGCGGACGCCAACATCGATCACCGGAACCAAATAGTGACGGGCGAGTTCATCAATCGCCACGCGACCGTGGACGCTGTCCGTACAACCAAGTACGAAGTCACATCGAAGCAATTCATCAATCACATTCGGGTGGAGGATATTGCCAACGAGCGGTACGACCTTCGCATCGGGGTTGATCCCGTGAATCATATCGCGCATCAGTTCCGCTTTGAACGGCGGCACGTTGAGCAGCAAGTGCTTCCACTCGCTTCCGTACATTCTCTCCAGATTTGATGGTGCGAATCGCTGTGGGTCGACCACAGCAAAGTTACCGACGCGCGCACGAGCGAGTACAGCCACAATCGGTGAACCCGTGCCGCTGTTGCCAACCACACCAACTGTCGAATCACGAAATCTCAGCTCGGATGGTGCCCCCATCAACGATTGCAACCGCGCCGTAGGTGATTCTTCAGACGACTCAATAACGTTCAAGCCCAATGGCATGAGCTGCGAACGCCAACGGTTGACGGTTTCACCAACGCCGACCATTGAAGAAACAGGCAGCCATCGTCCACGGTCGTAGATTCGCCCGGAGAAACTGAGTCCACGCTCGCTTCGCTCGAAGATCAAACTGCAGTACGGGCGACCTCCACTGAACGAGGCAAGCTCTTCGGCGAAGTAACCGTCCATATCGTCATCGAGAGCGCTGGGGCGAACCGGACATCCAACCGGATGGGAATGCGCAACACCAATCGCGAGGCCATCGACATTCGAGGATTCGTGAAACGCTCGGCGCGAGTAGTCCTCATGGAATGTTGTCAGCGCGGTTTGCCGGTCCAAGTCACCGGGACCGGGCCAAAGACCATCAACGAAACAGACCGCAATTCCCCATGACGTGCGGCGATACCCGAAACGAAAGAACGTCCCCCACTCACGATGTGGGTATCGTTGGAACAAGTGTTTTTCGAGCTGGACCAAATCCGTCTCGCAGATGCGGACAAGTCCGGTGCCCGCATCCGACGAAACGACCAAATGATCACTGCTCATGCTACATCGTGTAACCATGACATGATCTCCCCAATGTACGTGTGAAAACCGTGCTTCGTCGGGTTCCACGCTGGACCGATGCCGTTTGTGTGAGGGTGGTAACTGACAAGTTGCCACGTCCGTCCGAGGGCGTTCACGGTGTTCCCTTGCGGCTTCCCCTTGACACGACCGAGCAGTGGTGACCCCTGCGGCAAGTATGCACCGTCGATCAACTGTCCCGGGTAGGCGCTGGGAATCAGCACCAATACATCCGTCTTATCGAGCGGGAGACCCGGCTTCACCGCCAAGCCGTGATACACGACAGCCGAGGGCTGGTCGACGACAGTTACCGTCGCACCCCCATCCATCAGCTTGCCAATTTCGCCGCTGACGCGTGACTGCTCGTATCCGCCCGTCACTCCCTTGCGGATAACGTTGAACGTGGCACACAAAGCGATTGTGATTCGTTCAGCAAATTCGATGAGTCTTTCCCCACCGCTCGTGAGCCGCACGCAGGTTTCTTGCGGTTTCTCGGGGTACACCAATGCAGCGATCTCGCCACCCGTCATTTCCGACTTCACACCATCGTCTTCGGTAAAGACTCGCGAGTTGACGGTGATCTTCAGCCCGTCCTCACGCTGTCGAGTGACGAAGACCGGTCCGTCGTCGTACAGCGCCGTGTCATCCAGTCCAATCGGCTGGTCGTTCGGACTTTCGTAGTCCCGAAACAACCGCACGTTCAGTGCGATGCCGAACAACTGCAAAACCAGCTTTCCCGACTGTTCGCGACGGGTGACGATTTCTACTCGATCGTCAACAAACAAGGCCAGCTTTGGCGATTCCTGACACTCGCCACGCGGCTGAACATCGCATCGCCGAAGTGTGTAGAACACATTGCCGTCCCGCAGATCGACGGTGCCATCATCGAGGACAACATCGTTCGGCGAATTGTGATCCCGTACAAGCACAAAATCGTCACCGACTGAGGCCTGCGCACGAATCACTGCCACGGCGACAACCTGTCGCGGCATTGAAACCCCGACATCGTCCACCAAAACCCGCCATTTGGCGTCTCCACAACTGTTTTCTTGCTTACTCATTTCTCTTCAATCTCCTGAATTCAGAATGCAACCAGACTGGGCGTCTGTGCCCAGCTCTCACACTCAGTCTATCGAGCGGTGCTAAGTTTGTCAAGCACATATTTAGCAACGCTTGACAAATGCGGCACCATGCTGTATTCTTCAAGCAAGAAAACATGAGGAAAGGAACCGAAAATGGCAAAGAAGTCTGCTAAATCAGACAAGCAAGCGGCAGCTTCCTCGACTTCGGACCAGACACTTGGGAAATACCTGTCCAGTCTTCGCGGCATGAAGAAAATGACGCTGCGGGAAGTCGAAGACGCGACCGACAAGGAAGTTTCCAACGCTTACCTGTCTCAGTTGGAAAACGACAAGATCACGAAACCAGCGCCCAGCATCCTCCATGCTTTGGCGGCTGTGTACGGCCAGCCGTACGAAAAACTGATGGAGAAAGCGGGTTACCTGCCCGCCGCGTCAGCGACCAGTGCATTGAGAAGTGGCAAACGCCACGGGCGAGCAGCCACGTTCGCCAATGAAAACCTCACCGACGAAGAAGAAGAAAAACTGATCGAATATCTTTCATTTCTACGCTCAAGGAGGGGCAAAGGTGGTTCGTCCTGACGACAGCTCGCTATCCCCGCGACAACAACGACTCGTTCGCCAACATGCTCGGCAGGCCCTGAAGTCTGCCCAAGCATTTGGTGTTTTCCCCACTCCCGTCGACGAAGTGATGGAAGCGGCGAAGGTTTTCGTTGCCGAAGAAGACTTATCCGACGAGGGATTCCTCAAGAAAATGGCCAAGGCGGCAGGTGGAACGCTCAAGCGGGCACTCGACAAAATCCTCGGCGTGATGCATGTGGCTGCACGACTCGTCTATCTCGACAAGGCCGTCCATGTTGCCAAGCTACCTTTTCTCAAACTACACGAGACTGCGCACGCCGTTCTTCCATGGCAAAAAGACATCTACGCGGTTACCGAAGACTGCAAGAAAACGCTGGCACCGGAGATTGCTGACGAGTTTGAGAAAGAAGCCAACGTCTTCGCGACCGAAGTGATATTCCAATTGGATGCATTCACTAAGGAAGCAGCCGATCACAAAGTTGGCATCCTTGTGCCGGTGAAGATGAGTAAGACCTACGGATCGTCAATTTATTCGGCCGTTCGTCGTTACGTTTCAACTCACCACAAAGCCTGCTTGGTCCTTGTGTTGGACCCACCTGTCGTTCACGAAGACCTCGGTTTTACTTGCGATCTTCGGAGGGTCGTGGCATCGGAGTCGTTTGTGAAACAGTTTGGCGAGTTGAACTGGCCTGAGTACTTCTCACCCGACGATCGAATTGGGGCCGCCGTGCCAGTTGGCGGCAAGAAAATGTCTGGCTACCGCAGAGTGACACTTATTGACCAAAACGGAAATCAAAACCAATGCGTTGGTGAGGCATTCACAAATTCTCACCAAGTATTCATCCTCGTCCATTCGATCAGGACGCTGACGGCGAAGCAGGTTTTCGTTTGAGGGTGATGCTCGTCACTGAAGCAGGTCGGTTCGCATAAGATCGTCGTCATACTTGGGGATGAACTGCTCAACGGCCTTCATCCCACGTCCACGTTCTTCAGCACCGAATTAGATGGCTCGACGAATCGCCATATCGCGGTAAAGCAATCGCGTGGCGTGCTTCTTCGCAACATGCTACTTAGTGCATGACAAAGGACGTTATTGTGCGCTATTGTCGGAGGGGTGGAAAACTCACCGAAAGTCGAATCTCGACAAGCCGGGTGATTGAATTGAATGCCGTGAGGATTGTCGATTACATGGAGGGACATTGACCGATTCGGATGGCGAAGCAGGTGTTTGGGTTGTCGAGCAGACAACGAACGCGGTGGATGTTCCTGCGACTGTCATAGATCGTGACAGTTCTGCTCCCGTTCTTGTCGAGAATGCCGGTCCAGCGGCTCGATTTGCGTGGGAAGAATTCATCTACGGCAAGATTCGCAATCCTCACACGCGTGCTGCCTATGAGCGAGCGATTCGGAAATTTCTACGCCACTGCGAAGCGATCCGCAAAGAGCTTTCCACAGTGTCGCCGCGCGACGTTGGAACGTATCTCGACGCTCTGGACTACGCACCCTCGACAAAGAAACTTCACCTGTCGGCAATTCGTCATTTCTTCGACACGCTCGTCATGCGCCACGTCGTGATGTTGAATGCAGCGGCTTCGGTTCGTGGTGAGCGGCTGCAAGTGGTCGAAGGCAAGACTCCTGAGATTACCGTCCGGCAAGCTCGAACTCTGATGCGATCGATTGACCGAACTCACGTCGTGGGTCTGCGCGACCATGTGATCATCGCGATCATGATATACACGGCGGCCCGAGTCGGGGCAGTCTCCACGTTGCGACGCGCCGACTTCTATGACGTCGGCGAGCAGTATTGCCTGCGGTTCACTGAGAAACGCGGCAAGTCACGAGAGATCCCCGTCCGCCATGACCTTCAGCGATTCATCAATGAATACTTGGATTCCGGCGGAATGGAATACTCCGATAAATCAACTCCTCTATTTCGCACGACGATTCGTCGGACGAAAAGGTTGACGCAAAATGGAATGACGGCCGGCGACATGGCCCGCATGGTCAAACGCCGTATGCTGGACGCCGGACTTCCGTCACGGCTATCGCCTCACTCATTTCGCGTGACCACCATCACAGATCTGCTGAGCCAAGGGGTTCCCCTTGAGGATGTTCAGAATCTCGCTGGCCATGCCGATCCGCGAACGACACGACTCTACGATCGACGAAACCGCAGAGTGACTCGCAACATCGTAGAGCGCATCTCGGTTTAGTGGGCTCAATCGCCCAGTCTCGTCTTGGCAGCGCTGACGGACTCCAACTCTGCTCGATGTCCACGTACTTCCCTGCCGTCTGAATGGCGGCTGAACCCGTGGAAAGCCAAGGTTCTTTGCCACCGGCTCTGAACGCATGGGTACGCGCCTTGCTGTGAATCGGCTGGCGACCCGCCGAACCAAATCAGTGGCTCAACAAGGATCGTGAAATGAATATCTTCAAGGCAACTAACCGGCTGTTCCCCGAGCGTCGATCCCGCAGACGTCAGCCCTATCGTCGACTTGAAATGGAGCGTTTTGAGTCTCGCGAACTACTGGCCACCTACGTCCTCGATTGGCACAACGGTTCCGACAATAATCCATGTACCGAGGAACTGCCTTGTAAAAGCTACCTGCCGTTTGTAACCACCTACGGGCAAAGCGATCCCAATATAGGCAAGCTGCGGGTGCTGGCCGGTGATCTCATTATCGTGTGGCCAGGTGAGTATACGGCGACGTACGAACACCCTGACGCGGGGCCGCGGGCTTTTCACTGGCGAAACGTGCACGGCGAGCCGGGCAACGAAATCCGGATCGTGGCCCAACCAGGGGCCGTGTTCAACGCCACCGCCCCCGATGGCAGCGAAGTGGCAAAGCTATCCCTGCAAGATTCTTCGTACATTCGAGTCGAAGGGCTAGAAGTCACGGGGCACGGCGACGGCATCGTCGTCACGTCCAGTTCTCACATCACGCTGGCAGACAACTGGATCCACGACGTTCACGGCGAATCGAATTCGCTTATCGCCGGAATTAACGTCGAAAGTTCGTCGCACGTGACGGTACACGACAACCTGATCCACGACAACTACGATCGAGCAAAGCCGGCTTTCAACAGCTTCAATGTCGAGTTCCAGGATAACGACGGCCCCATCGAATTTAGGAACAATGTCGTATTCAATACGGACGCCAACGTCGCCGGTGGAACCGGTCCGGCGGTGAAGCACTCTGGCGAGGGCCTGCTGCATATCCACCACAACGTGATTCGAAGCGCCGCGAACGCTGGCATCGCCGCGGACACTCGGCGGGCGCTGGTTCACCACAATCTGGTGCTCGATAGTTCGCCGATTCGTATCCATCCCAACTACACGGCCCGCGAAGAAACGCTGGACGTCAACATCTTCAACAATTCCGTCATTGATTTAACGCCGGAGGACAACGTCGGGGGTGGGTTGTACGTCAGTCTCGATCAACAAGCGAATCCCGGCATGATTTCTTTTGATAGGAATCTTGTTGTGCATCAGGAAGCGCACAGCATCGGTCACGGAATCATGAACGTCGCGCCGTACGGTTCTGATCCGGCCTATGCCCAATGGATGCCGACCGGACGATTCTCGGCGGACGGAAACGTTTACCATAGCCCGTCGCACGAGCTGTTTTTCGACGTTTTCTCTGCGACGACGCGTGGCCGTGAGGGCGGGCTTTACTCATTCGCTCAATGGCAGGCGCAGGGTTACGACCGACACGGCTTGGTTGCCAATCCCCGGCTTGACGATGCCTTCGTTCCACAGATTCCCGCTACTGTCGGTGCCGGTTGGTATGCGGGTGAAAGCCCACGCCTGACGGTGTTGGTCGTTGGCAAGAACCTGATCAACGAAGGCGAAGAAACGCGAGTCGCCGTTGTTCGCAGCGGCGATGGACTTGAGTTGTCGGAGCCACTGACGGTGACACTCGATGCCAGCGATTCATCCGAGGTTGCGTTGCCTTCGTCCGTACGTTTCGACCCCGGCCAAGCGAAAGTGTATTTGACCGTGCGTGGAATACAGGATCGCGAATCGGACGGGACACGCGCGACACGGATTTCTGCCAGTGCCAACGGTTTTACGAACGACGTTTCCGATTGGCTGCGTATTGTTGACGTGCCATTCACGCCCGACCCCGACCCCACGTCCAATCCCGCCCCTCGTTACAAGGATGGCGTGCTGACGCTTCCCGGCGTGCCTCACGAAACCGTCCATCTGCACTTCAACTGGATACAGCGACTCGCGCAATACAACAACGAACTTGGCGTGGTGGTCGCGGATGCGCCTAACGGCACGGTCGATGGCCTTGCCACCGGCACACCAGGTTACGCGAAAGCGGCTTTACAGAGCCCAACGAGGCAAACGATCTTCGCCAGCGGCGCGGGCGCAGGAGATACGAATGATCTCGCATTCGACGGCGGCGATTCGCTTGTCTTCTATCTCGTACAAAACGCCACGGCCGAGGACTGGTTGCGCGAGAATCCCAGCAACGATCTGAGCGACAAGCCAGTCATCTTCTTCTCCACAGAGGCTGCCAACCCGGACGACTTCGACCATGTTCGCGTCACTGAGGCGGATGACGGCACCATCCGCTTTGCATGGGAGGATTTGGTCGACGGCGGCGATTTCAGTTTTACCGATGCGTTGATCGACGTTGCTATGTCGACGGCCACAGCAACTGCCGGATACACGGACGGCGTGCTAACGCTCCCCGGCAATTCGAATGAGACGGTCACCTTGCACTTCAATTGGGTACAGCGATTGGCGCAGTACGACAACGAGCTTGGCATCGTGGTCGCCGACGCGGCTGACGGAACGGTCGCAGGCCTTGCACCGTCGCAAACCGGATACGCCGAGGCGGTGCTGCGGCGACCGAATCGCCGTACTATCTTCGCTAGCGGCACAGACGCCGGTGCCACGAATGCCTTGGAGTTCTCAGGTGGCCAACCGCTCGTGTTCTATCTCATTCAAAACGCAACTGTGGATGACTGGTTGCGTAAAAACCCTAGCAATGACCCGAGTACAAAGCCTGTCGCGTTCTTTTCGACGCCGGCCGCCAATCCGGATGTTTTCGAGCATGTTCGAGTGAGCGACGAGGGCGATGGTAACTTCCGCTTCGCATGGGAGGACCTCGTCGGCGGAGGCGACCTCAGCTTCACCGATGCCGTCATCGACGTTACTTGGAATAGTCGCGAAGAAAGTAATATCGGCCCCGTGGGCGCCCAAAGCGGCAACAGTCGACCGAGTTCGTACGCTTCAACACCCGCGGCCGAGGAGTCTGGCAGCGGCCGCAATCTCGATAGCGAACGCCAGTCTCTGTTCGATGTAAACGCCGATGGTCTCATCTCGCCGCTGGACGTTCTGTTGATCGTCAATCATCTGAGGAGTTTGGTCGCCGATGAAACGACGGCTGCACCCGCAATTTTCCGGGCATCTCTGGACACCAACAAGGACGGGCAGGTTAGTTCTATCGACGCACTACTTGTGATTAACGCTCTCAACAGTACCGCGAACACCGCATCCGAGGGTGAGTCGCCCAAGTCAATACCGCTCGTGCGAAGTGATTGTCGAACGGGGCACGATCAGGCATTGCTGGATATCGTCGAAGAGTTCGACGACCCGTTTGATTTCGTCTGAATCCAATCCAAGTAAATTAGAGCCGTCCGCCATCGCCAATCTTTGCGATGGTGTACTGACGCGGATCGTCAAGATCGATGAAAGGCGAGTGATACGACAGCAGCACCAAATCCACGCTGGGAACCTGAAACGTGTGTAGCGTTCCTCGTGAGAAAACGATCGCGTCTCCCGCCTTTACGCTGATGCTCTTCATCGACTCGACAGTTCCCGAGACACCGGCGAGTGCAAATAGCCCGGACCCCTCCGTCACGAATATCACGCGATCGGAGTGATCGTGAGAGTGGACAGGCAGATCCATCGTTCCGGCCCGAAAGCGAAGCTTCAAAAGAGCGTCCGTCGCGTGGTCTTCGTACAGTTCGGAGGCTCGCCAGATCCCACCGCCGATGGTGGGCACGCCCTCGAACGGAAATTGAATGTCGAGTGGATAACTTACCATCAAGCTACGCAAGTCTTGCTTGATGTTGCCAAACGCCTCGTGTTTATCGATGTTCGACCGAGCGCAAAATGGTCGCGGCAACAGACTGGCTCGAATGTCCGCGTTCATGCTCGCGGTCAAGTCTCGGCAGACGTGAAATAGCCTGGCGAGCGATCCTTGCCAATTGCAGGAAGTCGCTTCGCCCTCACCACTCAACACCTCGAATGTGGACTGAGCATACATACACACCGCCTTTCCCGGTCGTTTACCGTCAATATTATTCGTGATAGGTAACGTGCTGTGGAACTGACTTCATCTGACCGAACGAACGGCCTGAACGTCCGAGACCGAATTGACATTTTGCTGGAAGAGTATCGGTCGTTAAACGCTCTGCTGTTGTTTCGCTTGACCGCGATGGATCGTCGCTTGCCAATGTCGGTGGGCTTCATGGGAGCGGCCATCGCGGCGCTGCTCGCGTTGCCGCCGGATTCTCGAGCCGCCGTGCTGATCGTGACCCCGCCCGCCGTGTTGTGGCTGGTCAGGACGACGATCCAACACGCTCGGGCGAAGGAAGACCACCTCCGCCGCATCGACGAAATCGAGCGGGCTGTGAACTCGCTGGCAGGCATGGAGTTGCTTGTCTTCCAATCGCGGCATCCCAACCGTGGAGAAGTCCCGGCGGGACGGACTGGAAACGCAGCCGTAGTCGCCACATGTTCCGGGGCGTTTGGCATGTTGATGCTCTGCTTGTTTCTGAGTTTTCGCGACACGACTCCGCTGCCACGCTGGATCTACCTGGCTTACGTGGCCGCGATCGCCGCTGACGTGGTGGCCGGGCCGATCGCCTTGTCGCGATACCGCTACAAGAGGCCGAAGTCCTCAGACAGTACGAACGAAGGCGACCCAAATCACACTCATCGTGTGTAGCCATGTTAGCCACTTATAAGTGTCATGTAAAGCATGGCTACCGAAGACATCCGCATTACCGTGGGAAGAATGCTGCGCGGCTATCGCGAAGCGAAGGGCTGGTCCCAGGAAGAGCTGGGCTTTCGCAGCGGTCTACATCGCAATTACATCGGCGGGATCGAACGGGGCGAGCGCAACGTCGCCCTACTCAACCTCGCCAAACTCGCCCAAGCCCTCGATCTCCGCCCCCGCGACCTTTTACCGTGACTGGCGAGCCGGGAATACTGTCCCGGCGGATGTTGGAAATCACGTGAGTTCCCGGTACGCCACGACCTGCGGCAGTTCATTTGGGATTACCTCGTTGCTGGTGGCCGGTGGATTGGAGTATTCGGATAAGTCAACGCCACTCTTCCGAACGACAGTGCGCCGCACGAAGCAATTCACAGGGAACGGAATGACAGCCGGCGACATGGGCCGCATGGTCAAACGCCGCATGCGTGACGCCGGCCTGCCGTCACGGCTCTGCCCGCATTCTTTCCGGGTCGCGACGATCACTGACCTGCTGGACCAGGGCGTCCCGCTCGAAGACGTTCAGTACCTGGCCGGACACGCTGACCCACGAACCACACGGCTCTACGACCGCCGGAAGAAGCGGGTGACGCGAAACATCGTGGAGCGGATTTCCATCTGACAATCTTTTTCTTCACCGGGGCGCCTGCCGGTTGCTCAGTCTGCGCGAAACGTTTCAACGTCAACTGGTACTGTCACAAATCGTGGAAACCATAGAAATCTTCGCACAATCTTCCCGCGCCAGGCCACCGGAGCCCAATCGGGACCATCCGTAAGGATCAACATCACCGGCTCAGGAACGCGTGCAGCAGCGCATTCCGCGATCTGTCGGAACGTTCGCTTATCAGTCCGGCTCAATCTGCCGCAACCCTTCGGATGACAATGCCAGTCGCCAAGATACGACACTTGGCGGTTTGACTCTTCGTAGATGCGGGCAACTTCCGCGTCCTGGTAGTCATAATCCGGGGCGAAACGATCGAGTGCGTGAACCGCTTTCGGACCCGGTCCGATGGCGTGCGTTACCACGGTGTCCCACGAGTCCTGGGCAGAGTACCCGAGCAGAATCCCGCCCGTCTCATTGGGTGCAGCAGCGTCGGCCTCTGATAAGAGGAAATCGACGACAACATCGGAGAGCCAGACCCGGCTGCGAACAGTCACGCTCCACACCTGGGACAGTCTTTATGCGGCAAGAGTACGTACCCCTGGAACTGCGGCAAAACGAATCCGCCGGACTCGTTCCTCAATGAAATCGTAACCGCATCCCATTCTGACTCTGGGTATCCGCCAGCGGCTCCTTCGCACAGAGTCGAGATCAACGTCCGAACCGCAAACAGAGCAACGATCCCAAGATCGAACGAAGTGCCTGTGAACGTCGGGTCCGCGCAGCCGGCAGGCTGTACTTCGCCTTTCGGATCTTCGGGCGGCGGGACAATCGTTCGGTCGCGGTCGAGACAGCTAGCGCGGTAGCACATCCAACAACCAGCGGTTTTGCCGGGGCGAACTCGGCAGACGTTGCCGCCCCATGCACCAAAGGTCGCGTCCACGCAGATAAACGGAACGCCCAGTTCACGCGCAAGGTCAGAGAGGAAATGCTGCACGCCGACTTCCGCCGTTGCGTCAAGGATTGCGGATGTGCCTGCGGTCATCTTTTCCACAACTTCATGATCGCTTGATTCCTTCGGTTCGCCGTTGCGCACTCCGCCGAGTCGATGGGGAATCCCAAGAACTCGTGTAAATGGATAATTCCGTTCGATCGTCTCAGCGATCACTTGGCTTTTCGGAAGTCCAGCCGCCGTGAACCCGATTGGCCACCGCACTACGGTTGCCGGATCGACGATATCGCCGTCCAGCACGCGCAGCTCGCCGACGCCGGCGCGCGCCAGTTCCAACGCGCAAGGAGCACCCAACGCTCCAAGGCCGAAGAGTGAAACCGTCTTCTCGCGCAATGGAGCGAGTTCGGGAATCCGCGTCACCAAGTCCGTCGGCCCCGCGCGGCCGGCACGAGCAAAAAACAGTTCAGTCATCTCCGCTTTCTCCTGCGGCTCTTCCTGCTGTGTTTCGCCTTATCGCGTTGTTTACCTGACTGGCTTGTGTGGAAGTGCGGCCGATTGACGCGCGGCCGATCTCCATCGAGGCAACAGAGAAAAACCCACCCATCGCCGTTGCTCCGATAGGCAACTTCCTCCGGGAACACTACTCCCAGAATGCGAAGCCATCCTTCGACAACATGATTCGGTCGCGCGTTGCGCGCAGAAGGATGGGACGACAGCACTTCGTTCAGGAATTCTTCTTGGTTGATTGTTTTGATTGGCGCATCTACCCGCATCCACGCTCCTTCAAGTTCGCGCCCCGGAAACGCAGTGCGGAATGCTTTGTCACCTTCAGCGAGCAACTCGCCCCGTTCGCCGAACACCTTTACCACCGCACCTCGGACAAGTTTGCCCGGTCGCTGGTTTTGAGGCACGGCCGTCGCAACGACAAATGTCCCATGCTTGTGCTGCGAGGGAATCGTCCATTCGCTTTGCACGATTAGCATCGTCGGCGCGTATAGATAGTAGTCGCTAAACGGTTCACCCTGCTCTTGCTCAAGGCCCGCCGCTGCCTGTGAGTTGTCGGCATTGCCCGCGCGCAACACAAGAGTCAGCCGCTCTTCCATCAGTCTGGCCAGAGTGTTGTCCGTGTCCCAGAAGTGACTTCGCCTGCCAAGCAGGCAAAGGTTCTTCCCAAACGGGTTCTGGTGATGCGACAAGTCAAGGTTGGGGGCAGCAAGTTCGACGCGAAAGTATGGAAACAGGTCCGGGTACGTGGCGACGAGCGGCAGACTGTCGCCGTCCACTTTCGCTGTGAGCTGAAGGCGCATGACGCCGTGCTGTTGGGACACCTCATCTATTGACCAAGGAATCCCAGCAGCATCGAGCGCCTGCTGCTCATGGTCCAACCGTTCCGGCCATTTCTCCCACCAGTGCGCCACGATTATCCGACCTCTCGTGGCCGCGGCGGCTTCGGCGGATTGGGCGGCCCCGGAACAGGGCCCGGCGGTCCAGGCGGGCGATCCGGTTTCCCTGGTTGGTCTGGTGGCCCGTGTCCCGGCGTTCCTTCAGGCTTTCCTTTGTTTGGTTCGTTCGACATCTTGTTTCTCCTTTATCCTTTCTTCATAAGAGGTAGCCGTAGACGCCACCTCTCATCGGCGGCACGCCCATTCTCGACTAACGACCAGCCCTAATTGTTCGTGATTCGAACATCTAAGTCAAGTCCTTGCATCGAACGTTCGATTGTAGTACAATTGGAAACGCGGGAATTGCCGGGGCGCCGACTGTGCGCGATTGCGCCCTCCGATGCACGCAGCAGGGAGAATGACCATGCCACCGATAGACCAGAAGACCTTGGCCAGAAGGCTTCAGCAGGCACGAACCAACGCCGGGCTGACTCAGGAAGAAGCAGCGAACACTTTGGGGTTGCCGAGAACGGCGATCGTCCAGATTGAGGCCGGAAAACGGTCTGTTAGCACGTTGGAACTTGCGCAGCTTGCGAAGTTGTACCACGTGCCGGTTTCGGGTTTCTTTGCCGAAAGCGAGCCACAGGAAGAAGATGTGCTTGTGGCGTTATTCCGCGCAGCCGAGGGTTTCCACGAACATCCCGACGTGCAGCGTGAAATCGGCAGATATGTGGCGATCTGCAGGACTGGCGTTGAGTTGGAACGACTGCTTGAGTTGCCGGCTCGGGGCGGGCCGCCAAGCTACGACATGCCGTCGCCAACCAGAGTCATGGAGGCCGTCGAGCAAGGCGCTTCCGTCGCCGAGCAGGAACGCCGGCGGCTCGGGCTCTCGCACACCCCGATCCCCGATATGGCCGATCTGATAAACGCTCAGGGGATTTGGGCGTCCGGAGCAAACTTGCCCGACGATATGTCCGGGCTGTTCCTGAGGCATTCGTCCATTGGCCTGTTTATTCTCGTCAACTTCGGCCATGTCCGCGCGAGAAAGAGATTCTCCTACGCCCACGAGTACGCGCATGCACTTTTGGATCGTTCGCGAGCGGCCACGGTGTCGCTCGACAGCAACCGCTCGGATCTCGGCGAAGTTCGAGCTAATGCGTTTGCGGCAGCGTTCCTGCTGCCGCGCGGCGGCGTGTGGGCTTTCCTGAACGCACGGCAGAAGGCTGGACCGAGCCGCATGGAGCAAGCAGTTTACGACCCGATTATTGAACAAACCGGCCCTGACATTCGCGCACATCATCGATCGGCCCCGCACTCGCAGGAAGTCACGTACGAGGATGTCGCAGCCTTGGCCCACCATTTCGGCGTCAGTTATCAGGCAGCTCTGTATCGCTTGAAAAGTCTTGCGATAATAAGGGATAAAGAGTTCGAGACCCTTCGGGAGAAAGAGTCGTTCGGGCGTGACTATCTGCGCTTGCTCGAAAGGCTCAATGACTTGGAGGGATATCAAGAAACGAAACCGGATCGCGAGATTGTAAGTCAGGTGCTGCACTTGGCGTTGGAAGCATACCGCCGCGAGGAGATTTCCCAAGGCAAGCTGCGAGACTTGAGTTCGCTGCTGGAAATCGACGCGAACGAGTTACTGGCCCTTGCTGACGCAGCGTAGTCGCCTCATATGGATGAAGAACAATGGCCACGGCTGGCCGCCAACAAGTTATTCTCGATACCAGCGTCCTCATCAATTTCCTGAAGATTGATCGAGTTGATCTGCTGGCGCGCCATCCGTCTTACGAGTTCCTCGCCACCGAGCATGTCAAAGACGAAATCACTCAGCATTACCCACAGCAACTTGCTCGACTGGACACCGCCCGGCAGAACGGCGACGTGCAGGAGATTCGTGTCACCGACCAAAACGAACTGAATGCTTTTGGCCAGCTCGCGTCGACGGGACTGGGGACCGGTGAATGTTCGGCGATCGCGGTCGCCGCAAATCGCAATCTTCCTGTCGCCGTGGATGACAAAGTTGCTATCAAACGCGCGCAGCGATTCCATTCTGGAATTGTCATCCTGAATACCGAGTCGCTGATGGTTTCGCTCATTCATGAGAATGTTCTCGACGTGCCGGCAGCCGACGCCATCAAAGACGACTGGGAGCAAAACCACCGCTTTCGGCTTCCGTTTGCGAGCTTTGCAAATCGTGTTTGACTGACAAGCTCAACAGTGATGTCGTGCCTGCGTAGGCGACCAAACGCATAGTCGTGTCATCGCCCATTCGTCCGAGAAAGAACTGCCTGCTCAATACGGTCAACACACGATTCGGCATCTTTCTTTACATCATGTTCCCAGATCCGAATGACCTGCCAGCCGTCACGGCGGAGTCTTTGGAAGTTCTTTCGGTCGCGTCGTCGATTGCCTTCTATTTTCTGTTTCCAATACGACGCCATTCTTTACCACGGCGTCCTGGTCAAGATGCCGGCGGAAGCCGTCCGACAGACGATCTACGGCATACTGTCGAAGAATTACGGCCACTCATACGCTGTGCTATACCGCTCACATAAAGTGAACCACTCGTGCTCGGCTAAAGAGAGCCGTACAGCGAAAGCGTGTTCTTCTTCCAAGTAGTTCTAGCTGGTGGGTCAATTGTATGAGCATGATACAGTTTCTTAATTGCTAGGTGCGGTTGTAGGATTTCCGAAAGTCGCCGTTAAGACAAGGGAGCCAACGAGATGCGACGAAAAAAACGCGTGTTCATGCGCATGAACTTTTCGGGCAGATTCGTGGGTCAGTTTATCTGAGCATTCGTGGGTCATTTTCACTGAGCGGCATAGCGCTGTGAAAACGTGACGTTCTTTCGGCCGTTTGCCCAAGTCAGGTTTCCTGAACTTCGACCGGCGAAGACGTGAATCTGATGAGTTGGGTCTGCAAACACGGTTACTGGCTCACGCTGCCTTGCGTGTCGTTTGTTCGGTCGTAGGTTCACGAAGGTGCTCGACTGTGAAGTGCTGCTTCTTCAAGACCGCATCAACTACGCATCGCCTGTGGCACAACAGCCAGTTCTCACAGCAACACATGAGACAAGAGCGATACTTGCGAGCCAATTCAACTGCCTCCTCCACCTGTGTAACGGCGTCTGGTTGGCAAAGGTGGCAAGCGACACCGCTAAAGAATCGGTCGTAGTCTCTTGTTTCTCGAACCTCGTGTCGAAGAGCCTTTGGGGAGCCAAGCCATTTGAAGTGTCGGTATTCAATACCTGATTGTTTCAGATTGTCAGCAAGTGCTGTCTTCGAGAAGCCGCGCTTGCGACTTATGGGAATTTCTCTCACATCAAGAAGAAGTGTGATTCTAGCTTCTTGAAGCTGTTCGATAAATTCGCCGAGTGCAATGCCGGTGTATCCGATGGTGAGGAGTGTCTTAATCAAAATAGTCGGCTTCCTTTCCGAGAGTCCGCTTCGATGATTTCAGTTGGCACATGGTAAAGTGCCGAGATCATCCAATGACCAAATCGGCTATGAGTGCCGAAGATCGCAAAAACGGTTTTGTCTGGGTTGAAGATGCTTGCCCTGATTCGATCCGCCACAGTATTCAAAGCAGCCTGCTCATTCGACTGCTTTACCGCACGTCGAAAGCCTTGGTAATAGCTCCATGCCAGCACTTTCGAGTCGTCTTCACGGCCCGAATGCTTCTCCCTGAATTTCAATCGAAACTGCCAAGGAACACGCTCTGAAATCCCTTCAAGTTGCTCTTTCGTGGCGAACAAATCGCCTTGTTTGATCACTGCAAGCTGCGAGGTCGTCCATTCCCTTGAATCCGATTCCCAATACAATTCCAACGGCTCGATTTCTACACAGCCGTTCGTGATTCCTTTTTCCGACATCACTTCCGTACTCGTATGAACTGTCTTTCGCATCCAGTCCCATCGCCTCCGATCCGTGGAGACATTTGTGACAACTTCGATAGGTGTTCCGGCCATCAAGTGCCAGCTTTCGGGTCGTTTGTCCTTCGTGTCTCTGTACACCCGAACTCGAACAACGTCCCACCGCTTGTATTGCTCCTCCGCATCCAAGAAGCGAAACGGAACAGGATAAAGTCGCACGAACTGACCGTCAGCTTGAACCCCACCAGTGCAGACTGTTTCCACATACTTCTTGCTGACTGCTGGATACGTCTTGCAGTTCACCATCATTTCGATGGTTTGTTCACTGTCAGGAATTCGAGCCATCGATGTTTTACCCCGCCTTTTACCAAATGCTCCCAAATCACCCAAGATCAATTCGACGCCCCATCAGTTGATGGTAGCGTCCGTTGGGAATTTGTCTGAAACAGCCGTCCGGTCAATTCGCCTTCAAAGTAGCCTTCATTCAGAAACGTCAGGAGATGTTTCATCTCCTTCTTGCTCTGCGGAAAAACGAGGGCGTCTGCATTGCTAACCCGACATGTTGCGAGTGCCAGACCATACTTGCCAGCACGGTTCACGATCTTTCTGGGTGTAACGAGATCGAGAATTCCCGACGCAAGCACCGCAGAAAATCGCCGACGCATCCATGCGTCCGTCAGCTTCAGAACGGCATCCACATCATCGACGTGAAGCCGACTATGCCCCAATACTTCACTAATTTCACCATCAGTCGCCTCCTTGAAATAATCGCTGATATCGACGATTGAATTTACCGCACGGAAGGACCGGAAGTAGAGAGTGTTGTCTTTGAATGCAGCAATAAGTTTTGTGTCAAGCGTCAGTCCGGGATCGGTCATTCGCTGGAACGTGCTGCCTTGATGTAAGATTGTCAAACCGGTGACCAGTAGACGAGACTTGTTGAATGCCTGGAACAGAACCTTGGTACTGTCGTCCGTAGAGTCGTGTGAACCGGCAAAGATGCACTTTATGTGAGGCGGTGCAGACCTCGTGATGACAAGCTTGGAGACTTTTCGTGGAGATTTCACGGCTTCCGAAAGTTGCTGAGGCAACGTGAAATTAGAGATCGAGAACACTTCTGTTTCATCGACGTTGTACCCTGCGTCAAAGGGAACTATGTCGATGTTTTGCGGAAGCAAACCTCCCTCTTGCTGTTCGAACAGGGCTTGCAGGGAGTTCTGCAACGACCGATTGACGCTCAATTGCCGCACAACCGTACTGCGATTTTCGGCAACGAGAGCAAAATAATGCACAGTCATGGGGCACGCTCCACTTCGAGAAAGATGTAGTCGGCGAGTTGTACAACCTTACTTGCCATCTTCTGCTTTCGAATGGTATTGGATGTGATGAGCAAGTAGGTCATTCCATCGTCTGCTTCTACTTCGTAGAAATGATATCCAATACAGCCAAGCAGTGGATTGAAGTGGAAGGCGTTGCTGTGAAGGACCGACAAGAAGATGATTCCAAACACGAAAGCCGTAACTCCCGGACTGTCTCGATAGTCAATGGAATCCTTTGCCAATAATGGCAGGAGATAGGCCACAAGATAAGCAAGAACCTCTTTGTCAGTGCTTGTGACCTTTGTGATCACCAGTTCCTGATGCTCCAAGTGTCGGCGAGCAAATACGAGTAGCATCCAGCATACAAGTGGTAGTAGCATCGCTGTCGCAAGTAGTGGGACCACGGAATACAACGACTTTCCGTTTGCTATGTCCTTCATTGCAAACGCTGCTAGTACCGGGGCGAGTGACGTGGCAACAAATAGTCCCTTGGCAAATCGACTCAGCATTGCTCACTCTCACCAAGTTGAATGCGTGCGACAATTGTAGGTAGGATCGATGACTGTCATCACACAACCTCCATCCAGCCGACCAAGCGGGCGTCGTAGCCTCGGTTTTCGGCGAGGAAGCCACGATGGACGAGTTCCCGTTGGATCATTGGTTCCAGGGTGCCTGTAAGCAAATCGATCCGTGGCTCGCCGTTCGTTGATTCTGAGGGGAGTTGGAAGAGGCGGTCCGCTTGCTTTTCCCACGTCGGGATACGTTGACCATCGGAATCGACAGCCAAGGTCAGCATCTGATTTCGCGTCTCGCCACGCTCGCCCTGGGTTGTCACATGCCAGATCGAGAGGACGCCGTTACGGCCATCGTCGGATCGAACTCGAATGCCGATCTCGTCATCTGGCAAACCACGAAACCGCTGCATGTACTGAACCACGGTTGGGTGATCGAGGCCGAGCAGATCGATGTTCTCGGAGTCTATGGACGCATCCCGATCCGTTGTGAATCTGAGTGGTTCGCCGTTGTCGGGCGTTGCGACCACGAACACTCCGTTGGTCTCAGGTCGAAAGCTCTTCCCTTCGTCCTCGGCCGCGGTGCGGACAAAGCGAACGATTTCGTTCATTCCTTCGGATGTGTCCGAAAAGGGCTGGTAGTCGTCGAGTGAAAACCCATCGAGGTCTTGGAACAATTCGTAGACGACATGCCGTGCTTCGGACGCATTCGAGAGAGCTTGTTCCAGTTCAAGCCGCGTCCGCTTCAGCTCTGGATCGGAAATCGCGGTGGCGTAGAGGCTTTCGTAGCTCAGGCGTTCGGACAGTTGACCGAGAATCTGTGAGCGAAGGTCTTCGGCGACCTCGCCATGTTCGTCCACTTTGCCTAGCGTCTTGGCTATCTCTTTCAGCTTGTCATCGAGCAAGAGGAAAATCTTGCCTTCGATGGTATCGGACAACACCAAGTTGTAGACCTGAGCGGTGTGCTTCTGACCATAACGATGGATACGACCGATACGCTGTTCCAAATCCATTGGGTTCCAAGGCAAGTCAAAGTTGAAGAGTACACGAGCGTGTTGAAGATTGATGCCTTCTCGTCCGGCAGCCGTGCAGATCATGACCCGTGGTCCGTTAGACTGCTTGAACCGTTTTTCAGCAGCCAGCTTGGTTCCGTGATCGCCACCTTTCAGCACGACCACGCCTTGGCCGGGGTATGCCTTCTCAATTTCGTCGCCCAACATTTCGACGCTACCGAGGTAGGTCGCAAAGATGACAACTCGTTCGGACGAATCCTGCTTCCAGAGCGTACCGAGTGCGTTGATCAGGTTTTGGACTTTTGTTTCCGTCTGGTTGGGAAACTTCGTCAGTAGATTCCGAATCCGCAGCCGTTCCTCCGGGAGTGCAAGTTCCACGGCGAGAACCGCAGTGTCCTCCGATGCCGTGGTCGTCGTTTCCGACGAATACTCACTCGACATCATTGCCAATTCATCGTCATCCATCTTCTTGACGATTCGCCGTTTCAAGTCTGCAAGAATTCGTTCGGCTTCGATTTGTCCGAGACGGTCTTCTGACAACTGGAACTCACCCGTGATCAACTGACGTGATTCCGCAAACGCAGCATCGCGGGCCTCAATGTCGAGCTGGCTGTCGTGCATCAAACCTTCCTGAACAGTCAACGCAATCAGTCGGCGACGCAGCGTGCGATGGACGGCAGCGAAGCTAGATGCGGCTATCTTCTGAAAGATTGTCATCACAAAGCCGAGTGCCCGCCCCTTGTTCCCCTGTTGCTTGGCAAGGGCAAAGCCATCCATCAGATAGACGTTCAGTTCGTTGTAGAACTCTCGTTCCGAGTCCGACATCACGAATGACTCGGTATGGACTGACCGACGAGCGAACAACGTCGAGCCGTCCGGTCGGCAGGCATCCGCTTTCGTGCGGCGGAAGATGACTGAGTTTAGTCGATGCCGATTTTCGACCATGTCTTCCGGGCTGGTGAACATCGTGGGATCGAGCAGCTTCATCAGCATGTAGAAACGGTAGTGGTCACCTTGGTGCGGCGTCGCCGACAGCAGGATCAGATCGCGGCTGTGATCCTTCAGCTTCTCGGCCAGTTTGTAGTTGTCCGTCTTCTTTGTCCGGCTTCCCGATTTCGATGCCGTCAGATGCTGGGCTTCATCGAAGATGACCAAATCCCACATCGGTGCATCCATCAACCGCTTGACTCTGGCCGACCGTTTGAGCGTATCGACGCTGGCAATCAGCCGGTCGTGTTTCGCGAAGGCATTCGACTTCCGATCGGTCACATCACCCTGACTTCCAAAGACCTCGAAGTTGAGATTGAACACTTCGTTCAATTCTCGGTGCCAGTTGTTGACCAAACCGGCAGGAACAACCATCAAGGCTCGGTTCAGTTCTCCACGGCTGACGAGTTCTCGCAGAACCAAAGCTGATTCGATGGTTTTCCCGAGGCCGACTTCATCGGCAATCAGGTAGCGGCGTGGGGAAGCCGTAGCAATTCGATGCGTCAGCACTACCTGATGCGGTAGCAAATCGATCTTGGCCGATGTCAATGCTGCGGCACTCTCAATCAACGGCAACGCATGAGCTTGATACGCAAGCCAAGCTCGACGGTTCCGACGTTCGCCCGCACCAACGTTTCGGACGATCTGTTCGGCGCGACTTAGAATCGGAGTCAGCGCAACAACCGGCACTTGGCGTTCGCCGCCACCGAAAAACGCCCGCACGAACCCGTCGGTTGCAGCAGCGACCACGACACCCTCACCAAATTCGGTGTGGCGGATGCGCTGTCCGGGTTCGAGGATTTGCTGGGCCGTCATATCAGATTCGTCAACTAGGAAATCCTTGGGTGGTACAAGCCGAGGCGATTACCCTTAGCGTCGTGAATTTCTTTCAGATCGTGCTGTGCCCCGTTGAACAAACAATGACTCAGCGGAATTTGGTGCTTCTTGTGCTCGCCGCTGCAATGCCAATGCCATGCGTCTTCGCTGGTGCGATACATGAGCCGATCAGGTTCGACGATCCAGAACACCAACGCTGCCTGTCCACCACCTCCAGCAACTTCGCGTTGAAAGTCCACGATCGCAGGGTAGATCGTCGATTCCAACCAAGCGGTCGTTTCTTCCGGCGGCAGGGCGTCGATACAGCCCTCAAGACCGGCCACCACCAAGGCCACTTCATTGACGAGTGGAAGATCGTCTTCCGGCCAGCCTGCTGCATAGAGTTGGCGCAGTTGTCGAAGGCTGATGACCTGCTGAGGCTGACAGAGCTTGTTCAGTTCGTCGGCGTCCCACAACAGGGAAATGCCGCGACGCGTCCAGAGGTCGTCATTCACAAGGGGAGCGTTCATTGCTTTCATGCATCTCCGTCAATGTCAAAAAGCGAAAGCTGTGCGTCAGCCTTCGGCTTGTTTTTCGCCAGCCACGACGAATAAATCTGCTTGGCGCGTCGTGCTGCCGCTTTCATATCGGCGTCGCTGCCATGCTTGCCAAACCAAACGAGCAGATCGTTGATGGCGGGATGCGCGACAAAGCTGCCACTGTTGAGTGTGTCACTGACCTTGATGCCGCTATCGTCGTAACAGGCTCCGACCAAGAAATACGACTGGTCGAAGTCGCGTGACATTCCTCTACGCGACTTCCCTTTCCACTGCTGTGCCCACTCCAACGGATCGGTCACGGTGAAGATTTTCTTCGTTTCGGTACACCAACCCCGTTCCAGAAACTCAGACGGTGAAACACCCGTGCCACGCAGATACTTCTGCATCTGGTCGCGGTCGAGACTGTTTTTGTCAGCGAACAGCCGCAGGAATTGCCGCGTGTATGGTTCCGCGAGAACTGGTGGGGCTTCGCTGGTCGTATCGCTCTCGTCGTCGAGAAGCTGATTGATACCGACAAGCGCATCCTTCACAGTGAATTCATCTTCACGTCCTTTTTCGATGTAAACCTTGCCATAGTGACGTGAGAAATATTCGAGCGCTTTGCCCCGTCGAATGACTTGCAGGTCCGCTTCGCCGAGTCCCTCCTTTTGATGCTGTTCGATGACCTCTTGCAGTTGTCGCACGTCGCGCATGATTTGCCGACGCAGCCGTGCCCAACTGATCGGTTCGGGGTCTTCAAGCTGTTTGCGGCAAACGTGAACTATGTCAAACTCGATTTGTTGCGAACCAAATGTTCCGGGTTTTGCACCTTCTCCTTTCGTTTCGTCGCTACGTATTGGATAAGCAGCTTCGAGATAGAACCCGGCTTGAAAGAGACTCTCAAGGACCGCAACCCACGGCTCGTCTTCGCTATGATGAAAGGTGAAAGCCAAGACACCGGCGGGCTTTAGTATCCGAAATGCTTCTCGCCAGCATTCCGTCAGAATCTTCTGATAGAACGCATCCGCGTCGTCTCCGTGTCGAGCGCGGTTCGCAACGGCTTCGAGAACTTTGGGCGTATGCTCGGAGTTGAAAATATCCGGATACACGTCCTTCAACGCGAGTCGCAGCCATACGTGAAAAAAATCTGCAAGCTCGGAGTAGTGAAGGAGTCCGCCGAATGGTGGATCAGTTATCACCAAATCCAAGGTCTCATCATCAATCGCCGCCAAATCTGACGATGATCCACATGAGAGTTGGCACCCGTTCAGCACCGGATCGTTGGGGAGTGTTTTTTCGCTCTTCCCTTTTAATCCCTCGGCGACTGAGGGGGCCGAGTCGGCAAGGTCCGCGACTGAAACAAGTTCCCAAGGTTCTCGCTTCCATTCCAATCCCTTCATGCAGTTGGCAGTTGCAGACGCCCAATTTCCTCTACCGAGATTCGAGAACACCGAGTTCTCGATCATCGTCGACTTGGGGTGGAAATTGTTATTGCTTAGCATCGGGACCAGTTTGTCATAGTCCTTGTCCCATATGCAGAACATGTTCTGGTTGCGTAGATACTGCTGGAAGGCACCTAAGACAAAATCGATGGTTTCGCGAGAAGTGTTTGCTTGGACGGTCTGTCTTAGCAAACTGGTCAATACCAGCAACTGACGCGAATTGAACATCGTCCGCCAATGCGTGAAGCCGTGGTTTGGGATGCCGCCGTTGTTCATATGCGTCATGAAACCGTACGGAAGCTCACTCACTGGCAAATAATCCTCGAAGGTAGAGCCGCGTTCGTCGGACCATTGTGTACTCGCCGCATCGAACAATTTGTGGTTTGGTCGGTCAAAAAACCTTCCACGGTACGGCAACTTTAGGCCGTCGCAGAATGGGCAATAACCTTGGGTGGCATACATCGCGGTAGGTCCAGACTTTTCCGTTTCTCGGATTGAAGTCAGAACGTCCTGATCTCGACCACATGTCCGTTCTTGACACTTAAACTTCGACTTTCCCGGAACCGTTCCACCTTCGTTGCCGGTCGCGATTACTTCGTTTGTGTCTGGGCAAGCGATCGTCTCTGGCAGTTTGCCACGGACCTCGATCAGCTTGAGATTCTTCGCCCGTTCCGCGTTCCACGCTGCGGTTGCTTTAGGCGCATCTGTCACGCTTCCGCCGAACCAGTTTCCGTCGACATCCTTCCCCGGCGATCCTTTCAGCCAGTCAGGATGAACCAATAGTGTGAAATCAATCTTCTTGTTCTTTGCCTTCCCCAGTGAAACCGAGATGCCGTCGTTGGCAGCCTTTTGATCCTGATGTTTGTGGTCACAGTGTGGACAGGCAAAATTCCCTTCACCATCCATCACGGCATAGGGCTTCTCAGTCTCGGCAACAACCAGCATCGCTGCCGGAGCCATGCGAGCTTCTTTTTGCTCAATATCAAACTTCTCGCCACACGATTTGCATTCACGACCTTCCCACGCTTTCACGGTCAATGTCTTCACTGCGACAACCGGACTCGACATGATCGGTGTCCGGTGATTGCACTCGGACGATTGGCAGGGACCATGTTTCGCCCAGAACGTGTAAATGACTTCCGGTCCCGCGTATTCGTATTCGGGCCGCTGTTCGGGCGTGAGTGCCAGCGGATCGAAGTCGTCACCCATCACTTCGCCAGTGGCCTTCAACGTCCATTTGCCTTTGTGTCCGCGAGGGCAATCGCAGGCGTAGAACGGCATGATCTGAGGTTTGACCTCGGCTTCGATATCGTCGAGCAGCCTCTGCACATCCTCCGGATCTACCTGAGCCAGTTCATTCTTGACGACCAGCCACGCGACCGGGTTGAGGTCGTTGCCGTACATCTGCATTCCGAGACGACTGCCTTCGACAACCGTCGTCCCACCGCCCATGAAAATGTCGGCCACCTTCAGTTTGCGAAAGGCTTCGTTCTTTTGATGATTGCCGTAGTACGCATCCCACACCGTCTTTGCGGCTTCGGCAGGATCGTCCGGCGCTTTCGTCGCCGCCGCAATCAGCATTGCTCGAAAAACACTCGACCGCCGCCGCGCCCACCACTTGGACATCTGATAGATCGGCTTGCCCGCATTGCCTTCGATGGCCGCGACATGATTGATGGGCAGAATCGGAAAATCGACTTCGAGGCAGGTTTTGGGGCGGTTCGGATCGGAAAAATCGACGGACTCCAGATGCAATTCGCGACCGGCTCCAACCGCTTCGGCGACTGCCTCCTGAAGTTCTTCCGCTTTCGTTTTTCGCTTTGCTTTCACCACTTCTAATTCCTTGCCGCCGGATGTAACGCGATCGCTCGCGATGGTTGGTTCGACTGTTTGTCTATCTCGATAACTCGATGAACGGGACGAAGACTTCGAGCAGTGACAATCCCCCGTGGGCAAGGTTTCTGTTCTTTTCACCAGACACCTTCCACTTACGTCGCCCCAGCGCATATCGGTGTGTCCCGTGAACAGTGGTGAGCCGCAGATCAATCGGCGGCACCCATGCGCCATCGTCACTTTGCCCAGTCGCCGTTCGCCCGCTTTTGAACAGTTTCTTCATATAGCTGATCTGATCCTTGTCGACGAGATCGGGAAACAGACCACATGCGGCGTAACCATGATCGCTCGTGATGACCAGTCGCCGCCCGTGCGACAAACGCTCGACGAATTCCCAAAAGTCGTCAGACGTTAGATGTTCGCACGCTTCCTTTGCCAGCTTGCGCAGACCCGCTCCCGCTCCAGAAAGATCATGCATACGAATATCCGGCCAATGATGCCAAAAGGCGAAATCGGTTTGATTGCCCACCCGTCCGATGCAGTCTTTCCAGTTTAGACTCGATGACTCAGTTCCCGCCCCGGTCAACTTGTGGGCACCGCCAGCACCATTGTTTTCCAAAGCCGACCGTTGAGAGAAACCAAGAGCTTTCGCAAACGGAGTTGTCTCGCACGGCAATTCGGTGGCACGCGGGCCAGCGTCGTGGATGGTATAGCCACGCTGTTCCGCCTGCTGGAGCAACCATGGTGTTTCCCGAAGCGACATCCCGTCGAGAATCAGGACTGCTTTACCGGCATTGTTCCGCGTCCAGAACTCGACAATCGCTTGGCTTGTTTTGGGCACCACGTCGAAGTGGGTCCACAGATCCCAGCACGAACCTGACAGGGTGTTTTCCAGTTCCGTGATGCTGCGATCCCGCTTCACCGATTCGGCATCGGCAACAGCGGGAGTCATCGGCTGAGAAAACGTCTGCCAAAGATGATCGGCAATGTCTGTCCATGCCTGTTCCGGGGGATTGCTGGTGAGTGATTCAAGAAGATCGGCGGTGAACGTCGACATCAGTTGCCTTCCTCTTTATCCAGTTCCAAGCCATATGTAATTCCGTCGGGCAGATGCTTGATGAGAGCTTGTAATTGTGCGCCAGTCATCTTTTCGACTTTCAGGTTCACATTGACGATGCTGGTGGCTGGTCCAATCCCCCACGACTCGACTTGCCCCAGCAGATTCAGGCCGGACGTTGCCGGTGCGGAACATGGCTTCGTCGAGACTATTCCATTGCCCGAACCGCCAAAAAGATTCCCAACCCCGCCATCGCCAGCGGATGTTCCGCCGGGAATCGCGTCATCAGGGTTTTCGTGAATTTGATCCGTGCCAGCAGATTCAGTTCCACCACCGAACAAACTACCCTCCGCATCGTCACTCGCACTGCCGGTTTTTCCGCCACTCACGGAGACGGCATCGGGAAGCAGCATGATGGTTTCATCGAGATGTTTGCCCGTCCCCAACCTGCCTTTGACTCGGTGCCAAGCGCTCTCCGCGTCTTCACCCGGCTTGGCTTGCAACAAATTCAGTCCTCGCACGTTGATTGCGATTTGCCCCTCGGCACACATCCGCAGAACTCGTTCCTTGACGGCGGTCTCGCCGAGCCAAGGAATACAGGGTTTGCCGCCCGGTCGTGGTTCTTGCAAGTCTTTGAGTAGCTTGCCGACCGACTCAGAATTCTCAGCAAGTTTTAGTGTGAATTCCTCAAACTCTTCCGGAATGAAAACCTCTTCTCGCACGATGCGGTCAACAGCGTCGGGAATGTCGCTCCCTTGCGCGTCAGTCTTGGACTCCTCGAAGACGCATTTGGCAGGCTCGGCGTAGTTCCATTCGCCAAGCACGGCAAACCGATCGAAGCGACTCCTGAGCTTCGGAATCAGTTCATCTTTGCGGAACGTGCGTTCGAGTTCACCGTAACCTTTCTCAGTTCGTTTCCAGTCCATTGCCAAGTAAACAGCACGAGCGAGGACGAGTAATTCGCGATCATAGTACACGTTGCCGGTTCCTTTCTGCGGCAACAGGAATCGCACAGTGTTGCGTCTTTCCTGCATGTGATCTTTCAGCCATTTGCCGAGGATCGCTTCATGTTTGTCCGGAAAGTCCGGAACGACGATGAGCGGCAGTCGTCCATCCCACGCCTTGGGGTGTTCCTTCTCCTCGAACTCAGACCACGGAGCGGATTGCCAGCTTCTCTTGAGGACAACCACGCGGTGTTTCTGAGAAACGTCCTCCGCACCGCCGATGACGGCGCGAATTTCCTTCGCAAGATGTTCAATATCTTCGCCGTTCGGGAACAGCTTGTCGTTCTTGGCATGGGCCAGCAGTTTTGAACGGGCGTTTTCTTCTCGCTTGAAAACAAGTCGGCCGCCAACGTGATGGATGTTGAAACTGTTATCGACGATCGTTGCCAGTTCGACCTCAAACTGGTTGTCGTCAATCGCTTTTGCGCCTGTAATATCAATCTGGATTTCAGACGGTTCCGCACCCGCCATCTGGTCGACGGTTAGCGATCGCAACCACAGGGCACTGATGATTTCTTCGGCATGCGGAATTACGGCCTTGGCGTTAGGAACAGCATCCGCGACCGCCTGCAAATTCCGCTGTGCTTTCTCTCGCAGGTCTTTGTGCAGTTGGTTGGCAACTGAGTCGAGCAACGACGCGACTCCGCTCTTTTCGTTGGTGAGCGAGAAATCAGCCGCCGTGATGATCGGATCATCCTCTTCGTGAGTCTTGAACAGATCGACGAGAATCTTGATCAAGTCGCGAGTCTCTTGAGCGTCGGTGGCAATCAACACTTGATCGTCAAGCAGTTTCAGCAAGTGCGGTGCGTACGGCCAAGACTCGATGAAGTCTTCGGTTTGTCTGTCCTGATCCTGCGACGGAGTTTTTGCGAGACGAAAGTATTCGCTGACATGAGGACCAGTCGCCTTGGCAATGTCCTCAGTTGGCACCTGCATCCGGTTCTCGAATATGCGATACAACAGCAGTCGTTGGCGGTCTCGTTTGGCGTACGGGCCTTTGAAGTCGACATCAACCGGATTGACGCGCCGTATTTGTTGGTAAGCGTCGGAGTTTCCTTCACGAACGGACACGACAAGCACGAGCAACTCAGGCTGCTTCTGAGCGATCTCAGAGAGAATTTGAATGAAGTTGAACGCCCAATTGCGAGACTTCTGTTTGGCGTTGTTGCTCAATCCCTCAAACCACGTTTGAAATTCATCGAGAATCAGCACGGTCGGTTGTTCGGTGAACATCTCGACCATCAAGTCGTAGCCGGGCACATCGGTCTTCTTATCGCCCATGCCCGACCACTTGGCTTCGTACCATTGGCCCCGTGGATGATGCTGGAACAGAACGTCCCAAAGAAACTTGTGCCGCTGAAGATGAAGGCTCTCGGCAATGACGTGACAATCATCGCGCAGCTTGAGATTCGCTATCTCGGGATTCTTCAGATGATCGGACCACTCTTTCAGCCACGACGTTCCGGCATCGGTGTCCTGACAGAGGTGATAGAGTGCCGCCATCAAATGTGACTTACCTTGACCACGCGCTCCGAGCAGCACGACGGGCCGCGATTGCCCTTGTTGTGTCGCTTCGATCGTCTTTAGCAAGTCGTGCGACGGATAAGTGATCTTCAGGAATTGATTGGCTGCAACATCGAGCGCCCCCGTGCCGGATCGATTTTTGAAATCGACCGTTGTTCCTTTGAGGCGTTTGCCTCTAAATTCTTCGCGGAGCTGAAGTCCGAGCATGGTGCCGTCCTAAGGGTATCGAATGGTCCGAAAGGGCCATTGTGATCGTTCGCAACGGGTTCGTTTGCAGCCCCGCCTTGTTGACTCAATAGTGCAACTAGCCTACGATATTGCACTCATTCAAGCAAGCAGGGGAGGCCCATGACCTTCGGCAAACGACTTCGCGAACTTCGACAAGCGGAGGGGCTAACGCTTCGCGACCTTGCGTCGAAGGTTGGCGTCGGCTTCACGTATCTTTCCAAAATAGAGAATCACAAACTGGAAGACGGCCACAGTCCTTCGGAGAACCTGATTCACAAACTCGCCGTAGAGCTTGACGCGAATGAAGACGAGTTGCTGTTGCTCGCCGAAAAGATTCCACATCAGCTTCGTCGGCGTCTTGCCGAACGACCGGATGCCTTCATGAAAATGGCCAATCTGGATGACGACGGCTTTGATGACTTGCTTCGGACCATTGAGGGGGTGTGACTCACGCAGCCACGTTTATCGACGCCATGAATCGGCAAAGGGTTTCACGACGCGTCGGCTGAGCGGCAGAATGTCGTGTGGCAACTGTTTCTTTCCGCCCGTCTTCCGAACTCGATTCACCTCACGCAGCATAAGCAGCATCTGACGACGAACAGGTGCGTATGGAGCAATGGGCAATTCGTAGAACGCTTTCGCCAGTCTGTCCGGTGAATCTCGCAAGGCCCGCTCGGAAAACCACGCGCGGAGATCGAGGTATTGGTCGCGGTCGATCTCGACATGAGCGTGCCATTGGTCGTCGTTGCTGCCGTCTTTCTTTCGTCCGCCCGGTTTGTAGCTGATGGAGTATCCGGCATAGCGAATCGGAACGCGGCGAATATCGCGGATCAGGTTGGCCTCCTCTTCGAAGAAGCGATGCTCTCCCTTCGTCGCGAGGATCACGAACGTGGATTCATGACGAATGTATTGCAGGTTTGAACGTCCAGCTTTCTTACGCCGGGCGCGAGTCGATTCGCTGACGTTGATGCGGTACTTGTCGATGAGCTTTTGGTCGATCGTCGTGGGGCACTTGCCGTGTGGCACGCGGCCCTTCACGTAGAACCAGTAGCCGTGCCGCAAGTAGCAACACGCGATCTGCTGAACGAATCCTTCCACTGATGTTGTTACAGCTCGATACTGCATTGAGCGTCCATGCTCCAAATTACTGGCAAGCAAAAATGGTGGAACCTGTTTTGCGACCAAATTGGTGCGCACGGCACAGGTTCCCAAAGCCGCTGGAAAAGAAAAACGCTGGCGGAATGCCTGCGGTGCTGCCACTGTCCAAAGACCAAGCAGGTCGGCGCACAGAGGGCAGAAACACCACAGCAAAGTTGCACGCTGGCGCGGCACTACATTCATGTATTGTGCCACGCCAATGCATACAACCCTTCACGCAAACAACCTCACAGCAGAACCATCAACGTACAGACGCACGTCGAGGTACTGCTGCTGAGTCATCGCCACAGAAGACCAGTGCTCCCGCACAAGTCTTGTGTGACCGCTTGCGTCCTTCCAAGAACTGCCGACTGAATTCCTTTCAGTCGACAGCACAGATCATTGACAGAAAAACTGCCCGTCAGCCCTTTCGTTGTGGCAAAGTCATCGGCACCACCCGACAACACCAACGAGACTGCACTGCCTTGCACAGCCATCGCTCAAGTTGCACCAGCAGGCTCCCGCCTGAAGGCAACTCGACTTCTAATCAGGCCACACTCCCACTCTACGGCGTTTGAAACACTTGACTGACCAAGCCAAGCACCGGTAACCACACCGGCTGCCATAGAGCTTCCTGCGTTAGCTATTTCCTTCACCTTGCAGCTCACGTCGCTATCCCGTGTGACCGGGAGGGGATTTGGCTGTATGTCCAGTTCGCCAGAACCGGCATAGTTTCGATTGCAGGCTGCAATGAGCAACGCCGCAATCATTTCTGAGGGCCGAACGTAGAAGCACCCTCTTACCCACCAGCCAAAGCCGTTCGCAATTCGGCTCCGTCTTCTGCAAAGTTCACCGGCAAGCCCTCGCGGGCCTTTCGTAGTTGAGCTA
>Ga0316208_1000494_pt1 | contig 47542 bp, 42 predicted proteins | sample 3monopyrite_MG_FD_204944 | JGI IMG/M metagenome (GOLD analysis project Ga0316208, IMG submission 204944) | Microbial mat bacterial communities from mineral coupon in-situ incubated in ocean water Damariscotta River, Maine, United States -... | ecosystem: Environmental > Aquatic > Marine >... | reverse complement strand
AGTAACCTTCAAAAATTTGTACGGGGCACTTTGCGTCTTGAAGGCTGGAAAGAGGCCTGGGCAGATATTTTTAAACAGGTTGAGACTGCGGATGCCGACGCGTTGAAAAAGCTTTCGGATATACTTTGGCAGAAACATGCCTACAGCGAAAAAGAAAAGGACAGGGTCGTTTTGTATGTGGCGCTTTCCGTGAGTAAACCTGATGGTAATGAATGGGTTGCCTCTCTTGCGCTCGATGAAAAGGGAGCGGGCTGGAAAACGGCAATGGCTGCAACAGTATCGCTTACTGTGGCAGAGGCTGTTAAGGCCATCAGGAAAGGCACGTTAGCTGCTGGTGTTCATGCCGCCATAACAAATGTGGATGATTGTCGTGCATGGCTTAGAGGGCTACAAGAGGGCGGTGTCTCAGTGAAAGCCCAAAATATAGCTCTGTGAAGGGGCGCGTCAGAATTTTAAACTATGAACTTATAAGGTTGAGGACAAACGAATGGATATGAAGGCAGTTTTCGCGGGGCTTGGCCTAAGCGAGCAAGATTTAAACAGTGGCACGCTAGAGGTTTTTAGCCCTGGCACTGGCGCGCAGTTTGCAAAAGTAAAAACCGATACCGTCGCAGAAGTGGATGCCAAAATTGCGGCGTCTCAAGCGGCCTTTAAAAAATGGCGTAATGTGCCCGCACCCCGGCGCGGTGAGCTCGTGCGCTTGCTTGGTGAAATGCTGAGGGAACATAAAGAAGAACTCGGGGCGCTTGTTACCTATGAATGTGGTAAAATTTACCAAGAGGGCCTTGGCGAAGTCCAGGAAATGATCGACATTTGTGATTTTGCTGTGGGACTTAGCCGTCAGCTTTACGGCCTGACCATCGCATCGGAGCGCCCGGGACACAAAATGCGTGAATACTGGCAGCCGATTGGCCCTGTGGGTATCATCAGCGCCTTCAATTTCCCTGTTGCTGTTTGGGCATGGAACGCGGCCCTCGCCATTGTTTGCGGCGATAGCACGCTTTGGAAACCATCAGAAAAAACGCCTGTAACCGCGATGGCTTGCCAGAAGCTGTTTGACAAAGCTGTTGCTCGTTTTGGTGACGATGCGCCTGTTGGGCTTTCTCAAATACTTATTGGCGAACGGGAAACAGGCGAGGTGCTTGTTAACGACAAACGGGTTCCTGTGATTAGTGCAACAGGTAGCAGTGCTATGGGCCGCATTGTTGGCCCTAAGGTTGCCGCGCGCTTTGGCCGTAGTATTTTGGAACTTGGCGGTAATAATGCCATCATAGTTGCCCCTTCGGCAGACCTTGACCTTGCTTTCCAAGGTATTTTGTTTGGCGCAGTTGGTACATGCGGCCAGCGCTGTACGACTACACGCCGTGTGTTTGTGCATGATGATGTCTATGATCAGCTCGTGCCGCGACTGAAGAAAAGCTTTGCTGGACTTTCTATCGGTGATCCTCTTGAGACAAAAACTTTGGTTGGGCCGCTTATTGACAAACAAGCCTTTGATAATTTTGAGGCTGCTCTGAAACTTGCGACACAAAATGGCGGTGAAATTACAGGTGGTGGGCGTGCAAATGCAGGCAAAAATGCTGACGCATATTATGTAAACCCCGCAATTGTCGAAATGACCGGCGATGTGAATAATATCAAAGAAGAAACCTTTGCGCCTATTCTTTATGTATTCCGCTACACGGACCTAGAAGAAGCAATAGCGCGGCAGAATGATGTGCCTCAAGGCCTGTCTTCTGCAATCTTCACACGTGACGTTCTCGAAGCCGAAATTTTCACCAGTGAAAGCGGGAGTGATTGTGGTATCGCAAATGTCAATATTGGTACATCAGGCGCTGAAATTGGTGGTGCGTTTGGTGGTGAGAAAGAAACAGGTGGTGGCCGTGAGAGTGGCTCTGACGCTTGGAAAGCATATATGCGCCGCATGACAAGCACTTTGAATTATTCGAAAGAACTACCTCTTGCGCAGGGCATCTCTTTTGATACGTCAGAAAGCTAATAAATAGCTTTTAAAAGGAATAAAATAGCCTAATGGGCTATAATAATTTTGGCCTCGGGTGCACGACAGCGCTCGGGGCCATTTTTCATTGTATAACATCAAAAAGTATCCGAGTAAGAAACGACACTGTTCCATTGGACTAGAGGTGTAATTTTAACAATTTACCGGACTTTTCGTGGTTTCTATAAAGAGAGAACTAACGTAGTTTTCTTTTTACTGTAATATTATTTCAAATAAAGAAAATAAATAGATTGTATAGTATATATTTTTATCTACATCTTTAGTTTAGTCTATTTTTTCTCGATTCATTACATATTCTTATTTGACAGAAACCCGGATTTTTCGTTAATTTGGCAAAATGGATCATGTCGATGAAAAATTGATTGTACTTTTAAGCAATAATAGCCGCGAACCCACTGCATCAATAGCCCGCAAGCTTAATTTGTCGCGCTCTACTGTGCAGGACCGGATTGACCGGCTCATCGACCGGAAAATAATTTCAGGGTTCACTATTCGCTATCACAGTGAATATGCCCTCAGGCAGGTGAGTGCCCATGTCTGTGTTACACTTGATCAGCGCTATGCACAGCAAATCATTGTTTCTATGAAAAAAATGGCGACGGTGAAGTCTCTTTATGTTGTGAGTGGCCCCCACGATATTATTGCCATCGTCAATGCCCCCACAATTGACGAAATTGATAAAACACTTGATAATATTAATGCTTTAGATGGTGTTGGAAAAACAACGACAGCCATTGTTCTTTCCACGAAGAAAGACGCTTAAGTTATATTTTCTCGACGACAATAAACCTGCTTGGTGCCGTGCCGGGATAAGTTTCTGTATCGAGGAACTTAAAGGCTGGTCCTGTGAAAAACGCATCAACGTCAGTAACCATCAGGGGGTTTATACCAGGTGCTAATCCTAGTCGTTGCATAACATAGATAATACAGCGCCAAAGGGGGCTTATTTCTTTCGTACACACTGTTTTTGAAATGAAACGCCCGTGGGGTTTGAGTAGCTCATGAGCTCTCTTGATAACAGCTTTCGGGTCCTCAAGAAGATGCAGTAAATTAAAGGCCAAAATCACGTCAAAGGACCCAGCCTCAAACCTTGCATCAAACAAGGTTGTTTGTAGAAATTTTACATTAGATATTTTTTGATCAGCAGCCTTTTTTTGGGCGATGCCAATCATGTTTTTAGAAATATCGGTTGCTGTAAGGGTACCAATATCAGGGGCAAGGAGCAGGGCGGTGGACCCTGTCCCGCACCCTAGTTCCAGAGCTGTATCTTGCTGCGAAAAATGCCGTTTAGTGCGCGCCAGTGTATCATGATAGGCCGCCATATTTTTGATGGGTAACTTTGCATATCTATTAGCAACTTTGTCCCAGAATCTGGCGGCGTTTTTCATGATGGTCCCTCGCTGTATATAATTATTATTTGAAATAAGTATGTAGGGCTTGAACCATATTTTGCAATCACCTGCTTTTGTCAACAATCGTTTTGAGGCCAGTTTTTAGGTGAGATGTTTCATGCACAGTTTCCAAATGAGCATGAAGGCTTTTCAGTCGCAGATACACTTGCGGAGCTTGGGGCCTTTTAAGGTTATAAATACAGCCAGAAAAGTTTTCATAACTTTACGAGCGGAAACGAGCACGATAAAAGAAGCAATCTTAATATTGGCTGCTTTTTTTTCGATAGGACCCTCACTATGGAATTTGCTGTTTCTTTTGATGACATTACGGCTGCTGCAGGGCGAATAAAAGGCCATGCTGTTGAAACACCGCTTCTTGAGAATGCGCTTCTGAATGAGCATGTAGGCGCCCGCGTTTTTTTGAAGGCAGAAGTGTTACAGCGTGTTGGTGCCTTCAAGTTTCGGGGGGCGTATAACCGCCTGTCACAGCTGAATGCAGAAGAAAAAAAGAGAGGCGTTGTTGCTTGGTCATCCGGTAATCATGCACAAGGCGTGGCGGCGGCGGCTCAAATTCTTGGCATAAAGGCCACCATAATTATGCCAAAAGATTCGCCTAAAATTAAGGTGGATAATACGCGCGCATACGGTGCGACTATCCGCTTTTATGATCGTTACACAGAGAACCGCGAAGAAATAGGCCACCAAATGTCTAACGATACAGGGGCAACACTCGTGCCGTCTTACGATGACCCTCATATAATTGCAGGGCAGGGCACGGTGGGGCTTGAGCTTGTTCAACAGGCCAGCGCAAAAAACGTGGTGCTGGATGCTGTTTTTGTGCCGTGCGGCGGTGGGGGCTTATGTTCAGGGACGTCCATGGCTGTGCGCACCCAAAAGCCGGATGTAAAATTTTACGCTGTTGAGCCTGAAGGTTTTGATGACACTGCCCGGTCATTTACCTCAGGTAAGCAGGAGCATAATGACCCACAAAATAAATCTATCTGTGATGCGCTTTTATCACCGTACCCGGGAGACCTGACTTTCCCGATTATACAGAAGTATGTCGATAAGGTTTTAACGGTTTCTGATGATGAGACCCGTATGGCGGTTCGTTTTGCATGGGAAAAACTAAAGCTGGTTGTGGAGCCTGGCGGTGCAGTTGGGCTCGCCGCCCTTCTTGCCGGTACAATAGACTGTAAGGGGCAAACAGTTGCTGTTGTATTGAGCGGGGGCAATGTGGACCCCGCTATGTTTACGGACTGCCTTAACAGGTGACTAATAGAGCATTTTTGTGCCCCTTTGATTAAGCTGACCAGCTTTCCCTTTTCCGCATAGCGTCAGCCCATTTGTTTAGGTGACGAAGGTTTGGTGCAGGGACAACTTTTAACCATTCTGAACCGCTAAGAACAGCCATTGCTGTAATGTCAGCAATACTGAAGGTGTCTCCAGCAATGAAGGGCCGTTCGTCTGCCATTTCTGCGTCGAGCCATGCCCATTTTTTGTGAATTAAACGGCGCTGGGTTGCGGCATAGTCTGGGAGTTGTTCCATCTTGTCTGCGAAAAAATCAACCTCGTGGCGTACAATATTACTGAGAACGGCAAATAAATGGAACTCTATGCGCCGGTCCCACATTTCAATCTGTGCTTTTTCAACGTCGGTTGTACCAAAGAGCGGGGTCGCAGGGTAGAGCGACTCAAGGTAGCGACAAATGGCAGTACTTTCAGTAATGGCCGTTCCATCATCCAGTTCCAATATAGGAACCTCTCCAAGAGAATTGCGCTTTAAGAAGGCCTCGGTGTAATTTTCTTTTTTCGAAAAATCGACTGTAACTGTTGGTATTTCAATACCTTTTTCAACAAGAAATATGCGGACACGGCGCGGGTTTCCTGCACTTGCATTATAAAATTTCATAGCGGGTTCCTATAGGCATTATCTAAATACTAAACTAAATGGTTGACTAATTACTGTGGATGTTATACTCAACCATTTAGTTTAGTAAAGAGCAAGGGTTTATATGGATCAGTTGGATGTAGTTTTTTCGTCACTTGGTGACCCGACCCGCAGGGAAATTATTGCAAGACTTGCTGCGGGAGAAATGCCGCTGGCACAGCTGTCTGAGCCTTTCAATATGTCACAAACAGGCGTTTCCAAGCATGTACGCGTGCTCTCAGACGCTGGAATTGTACGCGTTGAGAAACAGGGCCGCACCCGTATTTGCAGCTTGGAGGCCGCCCCGATGAAAGAGGCACTTGAATGGCTGAATAGATACCAAAAATTCTGGACAAGCAGTTTGGATGCTCTTGAGAGGCATCTATCAACAACAAACGATAGCAAGTGAAGGATAAAGATATGGAACAGCAAATAGTACCCAAAGAAGAATGGCTGGAAGCGCGCATGGCCCTTTTGGCGGAAGAAAAAAAATTAACCCGGTTACGTGATGAAATATCAACCAAGCGCCGTCAATTGCCCCTTGTAGAAGTTGAAAAAGAGTATCGTTTTCAAACGGAGCTTGGGGAACGGACTTTGCAAGAGCTTTTTGAAGGCAAAAGCCAGTTGATGGTCTATCATTTTATGTATGCGCCAGATTGGGATACGGGCTGCAAAAGCTGTGCTTTTTGGGCCGACAATTTTGATGGCATACAGGCTCATCTTGGTGCGCGTGATATTAGCTTTAAAGTCGTATCGAATGCACCGCTTGCAAAAATTTTGCCTTATAAGGCCCATAATGAATGGACCTTTGACTGGGTGTCGGCAGGGGGGTCCTCTTTTAGCACGGATTTTGGCGTGAGTTTTTTTGAGGAAAACCCCCAGACAGGCTATAATTATACGGATAAGGTTTTGGGGCAAGAGATGGCCGGTGTAAGCGTTTTTGTACGCACTTCGGGTGGGGGTGTTTGCCACAGTTATTCTACCTATTCGCGGGGGTTAGATATGCTCAATGGTGCCTATAATTATATTGATCTTGCACCCCAAGGTCGCAATGAAACTACACCAATGGATTGGTTGAGGCGGCGTGATGACTATTAAATATTATGGTCAGAGTTGCTGCTCTGCCTACAGGGCTTCGCCAGTAGACCCGCAAAACAATTGGGTCTCCTGGCTTGTCAGTTGCTTTGCGCGGTTCACAAACTGGGTCAAAGCTCACTGAGAAAGGGGTTCACAAATTTTATCCCCAATGAGGATCGTCCGATCCAAGCTCACAAGCGGGCCTCGACCACCGCATCGGGGCCCCTTCAATATGGAGCGGTGCCTTTAGTAGCAGTGCTTTTCCCCACGGCGTACTTTCCTTATGGTCGCAATAATCGCTTGAACTAGGGGACAAAGGCATCGCCCTCGAATTATTATGAGGTTTCTTAAGTAAAAGCTCTGCCGTTCTAGCCAAGGAGAGCTTTGCGCAGCTGACACCTTCTCCTCTGACTGCGTTTAAGACGGCGCGTATAACGGCAGCAGCCATAAGGTATCCTGTTGCGTGATCAAGGGCCTGAACAGGTAAAGGTGTTGGCTGGTTGCTCCCAGCCCAATCCATTCCGGCGTGTGCAATACCACAGCTCATTTGAACAAGGCTGTCAAAGCCACGGCGCGTTGCCCATGGTCCTGTCCACCCATAAGCATCCAGCGTGACTTCTATTAAATCAGGCGAAATTTGGCGGCGCACAGCCTCTGTGTACCCAAGCTGTTCAAGAGCACCAGGTCGGTAGCCATGAACGAGAATATCGGCACTCTGCAGTAATTTCTTGAATGTTACCCTTGCCTCTTGGTCGTGCAAATTTAGCCGACAACATCGTTTGCCCAAGGTTACATCGGGCACTATATTGGGTTCATCCCAACCGAAGGGGTCAATACGCAGCACATTGGCCCCAAATCCGGCAAGTGTTCGTGTTGCGACAGGGCCAGCAAGAACTCTGGTTAAATCTAATACCCGCAAGCCACTCAGGGGGCGATCAGCGACTGTAGTAAAATTTCTGATCTTTCTCTGGTGTATACGGGTCCATTGAATAAGCGGTTCAACAGCGACAGCTTTACCTTGTGGGTGTTTTTTCCATGCTGCATATGAACGCATGGCTGCCGCGACACCCCCGTTCTCAATAATTGCTGTTTCAAGATCATCAACACCCCAGTTCTTAATTGCGGTAGCAACTGAGCTCTTATCAGCAGAGCTGCTGAGAACGGTGAGCGCTGCAGCACGGTGGTGTGGCAAATTGGTGTGTAGTTTAATCCACCCGTCTTTAGCTTCATAGTCTCCGGCTATCGCATCCCAAAGTGGGGGCATTTCCCAGTCAACTGGGGAGATAGAGCTTGCAAACCAAAGTGATGATAGTTTGCGGTCCACCGTTACATGAGGCGCTGTTTTATAACCTCCTAGCTCGTTAATCAGAGCAGAGAGTGCTTTCCCCACGGCACCTATTGCTGTGGTAGCAAGGTCTGTGACGGCAAAACACGATGTCAGCGACCCTTCACCGACAGTTGTGATGTCATTCTCAAGGTCGAGTGCATAAAATATTTCTTGCATACATCAATGATAGAGAAATCAACAAGAGGTGTCTATCAACAGGAAGACTCTCAGTAAAATTTACGTCCGCTCACCCGGGTCTATACATGGTCCTATATCCCACTTGACGGTGGATTAGCCCACAAAAGCTTTTTCAATAACAAACTCAGCAGGCTTGGCGTTAGACCCTTCAGTCATGCCGTAGGCTTCAAGAAGAGTTTTGGTGTCTTTAATCATGTCGGTTGAACCACAAATCATGGCGCGGTCTGTGGCGGGGTCAAAACACGGTGTCCCTGTTGTTTTTGCAAGGTCGCCATTTTCAATCAAAGTGGTTATGCGGCCAGTGCGCTCAAAATCTTCACGTGTTGCGCTTGCATAATAATGCAGAGTATTGCCGACCATTTCTCCGAGAAACTCATGATCGTGGATTTCTTGAATAAGCTGACGGCTATAATCAAGTTCGGCCACTTCTCGGCAGGTGTGTGTCACAATAATTTTTTCAAACTTCTCATAAGTTTCAGGGTCGCGGATAGCACTTGCAAACGGGGCAAACCCTGTGCCTGTTGAGAAAAGGAAAAGGTTTTTGCCTGGCGTTAAGGCATCAAGAACCAGTGTGCCAACAGGTTTGCGGTTCAGGCGAATTTTGTCACCAGGCTGTATTTTCTGGAGGCGTGATGTAAGAGGGCCGTCTTCTACTTTAATGGAGAAAAACTCCAATTCTTCATCCCAGCTTGGGCTGGCAATAGAATAGGCACGCATTAAAGGACGGCCTTCCACTTCGAGGCCAATCATAACAAACTCGCCAGAGCGAAACCGAAAGCCCGCAGGCCGTGTGATACGGAAGGAAAAAAGATGTTCTGTCCAATGTTGAACCGATAATACAGTTTCTAATGTGGGACCATTCGTAGAAGCCTTTTTGGCTTTAGGGTCAAAGTTCATATTCATTGGACACTCCGTCACTTACTCAAAAATCTGCTGTGCCGTAGCGGCTATGGTAAAAAATAGCAACAGTATAAAACGTAAAGTTTTTGGCAGGCTGTTATATGTTATGGCTGATAATAGCTATCAACTAAATTTTTCAATTTGCTGAAGATAGTAGAGCTAAAGTCAATCAGAGGATGTTCATGTATTTACCAAGAAGTAAAGGTGAGCCCTCAGCAGGCCACCCTTACTTCTCTTACTAATACCGGGCACGATTGGGGGTCGAGTAAATAACCCCGATATTAATAAGCGCTATAACTAGGGATTTCTGCCAATATGTCAATCAATCTAATACCTATTATTTGATGAATTCATTTTTATGTGACGTACATCTATTTGCCATTCCCCTCTTCGGGGGCTATATCAGCAACATTACCCCATGTAATTCGTTATAAAATACCCCTCAGGAGCTTGAGTATGCAGTCTTTCATTCCCCAGAAACGTACCCTTATGGGGCCTGGTCCTTCGGATGTATCCGACCGTATTTTAGAGGCGATGGCGCGTCCAACGCTTGGTCACCTAGACCCAGATTTCCAGCGTATGATGGAGGAGGTGAAGGAGGGCTTGAAGGACTTGTTTCAAACCCAGAATAAACTAACATTTCCTGTTTCGGCTCCCGGCTCTGCAGGGATGGAAACCTGCTTTCTTAATTTGGTTGAAGAAGGCGATACAGTTGTCGTTGTTAGGAACGGTGTTTTTGGTATGCGTATGACCGAAAATGTGATCCGTGCGGGCGGTAAAGCTGTGACTGTAGATGTTGAATGGGGCAAGGCACCACAGCTCGCTGCCGTTGAGGCAGTTCTTGAGGATAATCCTGACGCAAAAATTTTGGCGTTTGTGCATGCCGAAACTTCAACAGGCGTTTGGGCAGATGCCGCGGCCCTATGTGCGCTCGCAGAAAAGCATGGCTGCCTCACGATTATGGACGCGGTAACAAGCCTTGGCGGTATACCGGTTCTTGTGGATGAATGGGGTGTGGATGCGGTTTACTCGGGGTCGCAGAAGTGCCTTTCATGTACGCCAGGCCTGTCACCTGTTACGCTGTCTGAACGTGCGTTGGATAAGATTCGGGCCCGTAAAACACCTGTGCGCAGTTGGTTTCTCGATCTGACACTTGTGATGGATTATTGGGACGGGGAAGGTGGACGCAGTTACCATCATACGGCGCCAGTGAATGCGCTTTATGCATTACATGAAGCGCTTGTTATGCTGTCTGAAGAAGGGCTGGAGAATGCGTGGGCGCGCCATATGATTATGCATGAGGCTCTTGCCGCCGGATTTGAAAGCCTTGGCCTGAAATTTTTGGTGGATGCTGAATGCCGCTTGCCGCAGCTCAATGCAGTGGTTGTACCGGATGGGGTTGATGAAGCATCTGTTCGTGCTTTCTTACTGAAGGAACATAACCTTGAAATTGGAGCAGGCCTTGGCCCTATGGCAGGGAAGGTTTGGCGTATTGGGTTGATGGGATCAAGCGCGTGCGAAGAAAACGTGGAGCTTTGTATATCGGCGCTTGCTGATGCCCTTAATCGGCACCAGAACCCTGTTGATGGGGCCGCAGCCCTTAAGGCGGTTCAGGCTGTACTTGAAAGTTAAAATATGCCATTGGCCCTTGATAAATTGCTTACTGAAGTTCGGGCGTGCACCGTGTGCCAAAGTCATTTTCTACATACACCGCGGCCCGTTTTACAATGTGGTGTCAAGGCGCGAATTTTGATTGCAGGACAGGCGCCAGGCCGGAAAGTTCAGGCAACAGGTATTCCGTTTGATGATGCAAGTGGAGACCGCCTCCGGGACTGGATGGGGGTTGATAAGGCTGTATTCTACGACGCAGAGAAAATTGCTATTTTGCCGATGGGCTTTTGTTACCCGGGCACTGGAAAATCTGGGGATTTGCCGCCGCGCCCGGAATGCGCGCCTTTATGGCGGCAGCGGTTGCTAGAAGCACTCCCTAACATTCGACTGACACTTGTGATTGGCCAATATGCCATGGCGTGGCATATGCCCGAGGTGAAAAAGCAAACTCTTACGGAAACCGTGAAACATTGGCAGGACCATAGTGCTGCTGGTGTAGTGCCCTTGCCACACCCTAGCCCGCGCAATAATATATGGATGGCTAAAAACCAGTGGTTTGCCGAAGAGGTTCTGCCAAGGTTAAAGAAAAAGATACAAGCTGCTTTTGATAACGCATAGAAAACGGTGGTTTTTATAAGGTGATTTTATCACACTTGATCATCATTACTTGAACTTGACAGTTTTCCCCCCAAATATTTGGGCTGCCCCTTACCGCAAGGAAACTCTATGAAACCTGCCGACCTGCTCGATGAAAAAGCCATAGATGCAAATCACTGGGGTACAGTGAAAAGCCTGTTGCCATATCTGTGGATTAAAGGCCGATGGGATTTGCGCGCCCGCGTAATTATTGCAATGGGTTTCTTAACTCTTGCTAAGGTTATTGGTGTTTATGTGCCTTTCCTTTTTAAGGATGCAGTAGACATTTTGACGGGCGATACCACGCCGAGGGCTGCTATTATTGTAGCGGCAGTACCGATAGGGCTCATCATCGGATACGGCGTAGCACGTGTGCTTGGGTTGTTGTTCGGTGAGCTGAGAGATGCGGTTTTTGTGAAAGTGGGCCAGCATGCTCTTCGCCAAATTGCGCTCAATACTTTTCAGCATTTGCATAAGCTTTCGCTGCGGTTTCACCTGGAGCGTAAAACGGGGGGCCTTAGCCGTGTTATTGAGCGTGGGACACGTGGGATCGATTTTTTACTCCGCTTTATGCTTTTTAATATTTTGCCAACCCTGCTGGAAATCGTGCTGATAACCAGCATTTTCTGGATCAAATTTGGGTTTCTTTACGCGCTCGTTACCTTCACCTGCCTTGTTAGCTACATCATGTTTACTATTTTGGTGACGGATTGGCGGCTAAAATTCAGGCGGGAAATGAACAAGCAGGATACGCAAGCGAATACAAAGGCCGTTGATAGCCTTTTGAATTTTGAAACGGTAAAATATTTTACGAATGAAGAGCATGAAAGCCGCCGGTATGATGTGGCGCTCTCTCGTTATGAGAGGGCATCGGTCAGAAGCCAGCTTTCTCTTACGCTCCTGAACGTAGGCCAAAGTATTATCATCTCTTTTGGTCTTGTTGTGGTGCTGTTAATGGCTGCACAAGGGGTGGTGGATGGCCGTTTCACTATTGGTGAATTTGTGCTTGTAAATTCATTGCTTATCCAAATTTATATGCCACTTAACTTTCTGGGGTTTGTTTACCGTGAGATCAAACAGTCGCTGACGGACATGGAAAAAATGTTTGAGGTTGTGGCAACACAAACAGAAATTGCTGATGCCCCAGATGCGACAGCACTTAGAATTAAAGGCGGTGCCGTATCGTTCAAGAATGTTTCTTTCCATTATGCCGAAAACCGTAAAATTTTGAAAAATATATCGTTTGAAGTGCCTGCTGGTACAACAACGGCCATTGTTGGGGCGAGTGGTGCGGGAAAATCAACAATCTCGCGTATCTTGTTCCGCTTCTATGATATTACGGAGGGTAGCATTGAAATTGATGGGCAGGATATCCGTGCAGTAACACAAAAAAGTATGCGCGAAGAAGTTGGTGTCGTGCCACAGGACACGGTGCTGTTTAATGACACTATTCGCTATAATATCCGGTACGGTAGGCCTGACGCAACGGATGAAGAAGTAGAGGCGGCAGCACGGCTTGCTAAAATTCATGATTTTATTGCAGAACTGCCAGAAGGTTATGACGCTGAAGTAGGCGAACGGGGACTTAAACTATCTGGCGGAGAGAAACAACGTGTCGCAATAGCCCGGACTATTCTCAAAAATCCCTCCATCTTGCTTCTCGATGAGGCAACCTCAGCGCTTGATAGCCATACAGAGCGGGATATTCAAGCGGCTCTTGAGCAAATTTCAAAAGGACGAACCACGCTCGTGATCGCGCACAGGCTCTCCACTATTGTGGGTGCCAATGAAATTATTGTCCTTGATAAAGGTGAAATTATTGAACGCGGCAAACATGATGCTCTGCTGGCCGCTAAAGGTGCCTATCATGCTATGTGGCAGCGCCAGCAAGAGGCAACCGAAGCCGAAGAAAAACTTGTGAAACTTACGGCTTTGGAAGGGCAGTCTGTTGACGTCGCTGAATGATTTAAGGTCTTTGCCCTGAGGGGCAAAGACCAGCGCGGATTGAGACATTTAACAAATAAGGTACGGTCTGAACTTTAGGCAGCATTTTTGTAAATGAATATATCCATCATGGAACCTGTAAGCTTTTCTTCAGTGATTTTTTTGTTGCTCAGATACCTAGAGGGGTTTGCTGCTTGAGGATGAGTAGGGTTGGTTGCCCATATTTTTTCCAGTGTTTCCGCTGTTGGCTCAAAAAAAACAACAGCCCCTTTTTCTTTTGATACCCGCAGGGCCTCCCGAAAAGCAGCAACCCGCTTATTTTCATCCACATGATGCAAAACACCAAAGAAAAAAACGGCATCAAATATGTTTGCTTGAAAAGGCATGTCATTGGCGTCAAAGGGTTTGAAGGAGATTTTATTTTCCACGCCAATTTCCTGTGCTTTTATAGCCCAGTCTTTGCGGGCATACTGTGAGGTGTCAGTTTCAGGTTCGCCGGTCAGCACGTTAAAGCCTTGTAGGGCCAGGAAGATTGCAGAGTTACCTGAACCGGTACCAACATCAAGGATTGTTGCATCATGGGGCAACCCAAGTGCTTTCAATACAAGCTCCGCGTCATTAGCGATAATTTCAAACATGGGGCTGATACGCTTACCTATTTCTTTATAATCCATTTCCGAGTACTTTCATGAGTGTGTTAAATATATGCGTGCGCACGCATATATTGGAATAAAGAGTGCCCATGTCAAGAGGGGGAACATATTGTGGATAATTCTCTAACACTTTTTGATTTGCTGGGAGTTCTTGCCCGACGTCGGTATCTTGCTGCTGAGCGTGGGTTTTCTGCCGTTGACCTAAATCATACTGAAGCAAGGCTACTGACACTTTTGAACCTACAAAAGGGATCTATCACTCAAGATGAACTTTCAAGTTTACTTTTAGTCGATAGAAGCAACGCAGGGCGCGGCTTAAAAAGCCTTGAGAAAAGGGGGTATATCCACAGGCAGAAAGACGGTGCAGACAAAAGAACAAACCTTGTCCATATAACGCCTAAGGGCCGTCAGGCTGTAAAGGCTATATCAGAAATAAAAACTGCAATGGCACATAGCTTTTTTGGCGACCTCAACGAAGATGAAATTAGCGATGCCATTCAATTGTTACGGAAGGTTGTTAAAATAGAAGGGCCAAGGGACCAATAACAGAAGCCGGCAGATTGGTGCAAAAAATTGTTTCAGGAATTTTGGACTAACAGCATGAATTTTCCTGAATAGGCGGGCAAGGAACAGTACCATAAGAGCAATAAACACAGCAGTCACCAGAGAGCGGCTTGAGTAATATGTGGCAGCCTTTACATTCATAAAAATACTGGCATGCATCTTCGGGCATGGTTTCGGTTTCTTTGTGACCACATTGAGGGCACGTTATTTGAGAATATAATAGCATCTCTCAGGGAGTTCTATAGCCAAAAACGACCATTAACTCTGCTTCATACTGCGGGAGAATATAAGCGAGTATAAGACTTAAGATTGCTATGCTAAAGATGATTTTTACTATGGCAGAGGGGCGGTTAGGGCTGCGGTAAGAAACAATAATACCAAGTATAATCAAGAGCAGGGTACCGGACAAAAACCAATCCCTGTAGCGGGCGAAGAAAGCAAGCTGTGCAATAAGGACGCTACTGATACCCGCATTAAAAAGTATGATGGGCAGCACACAGCATGATGCACCAACAAAAGCGCCAAAACTGCCAAGCAAACTGCCGCCAGCTAACCAGCTGTGCTTTGATGAAGGTGATGTGCTATTTTCTTCTTGCATAAAAAGATGCTAGGCTCTGTATTATATACAGGGTCAAGCGTTAAATGAAACAGCACCACACATATTCCCGAGGTACCTTAGCCACAATGACGGGTGTGAACCTCGAAACAATCCGCTTTTATGAAAAACTTGGGTTGATGCCTGATCCCCCGCGCTCTAAAGCAGGCTACAGGTGCTACTCTCAAGACCATTTGAAAAGGTTACATTTTATTAAGCGATCTCGGGAGTTAGGTTTCTCCAACAAGGAGGTAAAAGGCCTCTTGGAAATGGTGGACGGCCACTATAACTGCAATCAAATTAAAGCAATTGCCCTGGATAATATTGAGCATATCTCTAAAAAAATAGCGGATTTGGCTCAAATGCAAGCGGCATTGAGGGAAATGGCAAATGCTTGCAGCGGTAATGAAACACCGGATTGTGCAATTGTTGAGTGCCTGATGGATATTTGATTTTTTTTGAGAAAAAAGGAGGATATTGGCAGTTTTATTCGTCAAGAAGTTGCCGAAATTTCCCTAAAGCTATATTGCGTCCACAAAGCACAACGGCAATATTTTTACCTGCATAGTCCCCAGCCCCTTTTTTTGCCGCGGCGAGGGCAACAGCGGCTGCCCCTTCAATGATTTGGCGCTCTTTTTCGGCAAATTCTTTGAGGGCTTCACGGATTTCCACCTCTGAGACAAGAAGGCTTTTATCAATTATTGTTTCACACAAATCAAAGGTAATAGCGCCAGGCTCTACACCGCCTGCCGTGCCATCTGATAACGTTTCTAACTCGGGAGCCTCGTATATTTTGCCAGCTTTCAGGCAGTGGTGCATAGCAGGAGAGTTTTCAGGCCAGCAGGCAATGATGTCGGTGTTAGGCTTTACCGCTTTAATATAACTGCCAATGCCACTAATAAGCCCGCCACCGCCAACAGCAATAAAAACTGCGTCTACGTTGGGCCGCTGGTCCAGAATTTCTAGGCCAATGGTGCCTTGCCCTGCAATGATGTCGAGGTCGTTATAGGGTGAGACAAATGTCATACCTTCGCGCTCTGCTGCTTCTTTGGCGCTTAGTTCCGCGGCTAAACTGTCCCCATCAACTTTATGGATTATAGCCCCATATAGTTGGATGCCAGCAAGCTTTGCTTCGGACACGCTTTTGGGTACATGAATGGTTATTGGAATATCAAGTTTGTTTGCTGCAAGCGCTGCCGCCATACCGTGGTTGCCTGAACTAGCGGTTATTACCCCTTTGGCGGTGGCTTCTTTTGAAAGGCAGGACAGCTTATTCAAGGCACCTCTGTATTTGAAGGAACCAGTCTTTTGAAGGTGCTCTTGTTTCAGGTAAAAATTGCAACCGGTTGCCTGACTATAATAAGCGCTATATTCAAGCGCCGTTTTATAAGGAGCCTCAGGGGATGCATGTAGACGCGCGTATGCTTGTTTAATTTTCTGCGGCCAGTCAGCCATATATACCTCATACTAAACAGCTTATTTAAAAAATTTGTATCGTAGCCCGGTGTATCGGTCAATATACGCCAAAGGGACAGAGGTGTTGAAGTTTAGCTGGTTTGCTGAAGAGAGCGCTTTTCAAGTTTCTCTTTTGCTCGGTGTGCACTGGCATCCTTCCATAAGCGAATGAGACCATCAAGCAGGTTTTTGCGGGTGGACCTCAAGTAAGGCTCATTATCTTCAAGCTCGGCAATAAGTTTTCGCCGTGCTGTTCCTAGGTTATGATAAGGCATGGACGGAAACAAATGGTGTGTTGCATGAAATCGCAGACCAACAGGCGCCCAGAGCGGTGTGATAAACCGGCTGCCCGGGACATCAATTGAATCGTAAAATTCTTGTGTACGGCTCATACGGTTTTCGCCTGGATTTTTGTAGGCATGGGCAACTAATGTGCGAACACCGTTTAACGCAAAAATGAAAACAACGACCGCGTACCAAACACCAAAAAAAGCAAGAGGTAGATACCCAAGGTAGGCTAAGGCAATGGCCACTATACCATAGAAGAATGTGGCCCATTCCTGCCAGAACCATGTGCGGTCATTACGTTTTGTGCTTTCAGGTCGCGCATAGGATAGGTCAACCGTGAGAGACGAGGCATAGCGCCACACGGCAGCCCGTAGTTTTGGGTGTAGATAAGAAAGGGGCGTGACCACAATGAAACGAAAGGCAAAAATAGGCCCGACAAAAAGACCTGCTAGAATATAAAGTGGCAGCTTCCAGGGGCTTTCAATACCAATAGGTAAATATTCACCGTCTTCCTTTGTTCCATAAATATGGGGTTTGTGGTGGTCAATATGGACACCCGCATATGTGAAGGAAGGCACCATTAAAGGTAACCCGCATGTTGCATTCCAGATAAAACGGAACAGCTTAAACGTGCTATATTTCAAGTGAGAGAGTTCATGGATGAACAGCACTGCCCGGTATAAAGAAACTGTTGCAATTATGATGGCAATATTTTGCTCTAGGCTCAGGAAATCTGAGACTGTAGCAAACCAAACAGCGGCCCACCCGAGTGTATTGGAGGCCAGAAAATCCACCCAGTAAATAACAGGGTTTGGAGTATGTAGGTCCTTCACAATGCGCCGCGCTTCCCTAAGTGGAAAATCTTCGGTTTGTGCAGGCTTTGTCATGATATTCTCCGCGGCCACTATTTGTCACTAAAGGGATAAGTTTTCAATAAAGTATGTGGCTCTTATATAGGAAAACCTTACCATATTTAAACAAGCTATTTAAGACAGGTAAAAATAAGAGCCCAGTTACCTTGAGTATTTGTCAAAAGTCAAATGCCACAATATTTTATGGTTTTCCCAAATTTTAAGGTGGCATGCGTTGTTGCTGCATAGCTTTATACAGACAAACGGGGCTTCTTGGGACGCTAAATACTGTTGACCCTATTGGGAGGTTTCTCTTTTTGCCGTTGCAAGCAAGGCAACATAAGTTTGAAAATATTCATTCTGGATTGTCGCACAAAAAGATTTGTTGGTTTTGGCGCTTTCTTTTATTTTTATGTTCTGTAAAGCAACATGCATTCCAAATTCAAAGGCATAAATTTCATCGGCCATATCGCCAAAGAAGGCCTGCTGTTCCTCTTTTGACAGGCCAAGAACCAACTTTAATTCCGGCTCGTCATACTGGGCAGGTATAACGGCTTGGATATATTTATTTACCAACTTCGCTACAGTACCCATTTGGAGGTTTAGGTCATGGCGCTTACAGGTGAAAAGATAGGCCCGAAATTCTGCGGCTTCATTAATATACCGATAAGGAGGCAGGGTATTTTGTCGGGACTTGATCCATAAATCAATCGAATGGTCTTTCATGTCAGATAAGTTTTGTGGGGGAGGCATCCCGATGCGCACAATAGGCTTGTTTGGCTCTTGGTTTTGCTGGGTGACTGCAGGCAATGTGATTGAAACCAACAGCACACACAGGGTAAAGGTTGATTTATAAAAGTGCATGGAGTGTATCCTGATTGAAAAATATGGTGCTAAGTATGTATAACTTTCCGGAAGAAATAGTTAAATTTTTTTGGGTATATTTCACTTTCTACTGGTATAGATAATCAGCCAGCCTCAAAAGTTAGAGTTATTCATAATGTTATTGAGTGTCGTTATTTTATTATCCGTTCTTGTTGATCCTACGCCTTGCGAGATAATAGAAACAACAATCACGGGTGATTCAATGCAGGGCATTTTGTTTGATGGACAGCATATTACTGTCCATACAACAGCTTGCGGTGGGTTCCAGCGCTATGATCATGTGCTTTTCACGCATGATGAAACATCAAACGCTGTAGTGAAACAGCTCTGGGGCATGCCGGGTGATATTGTTGAAGTAAAGAAAAATGGTAGCTTCACAATCAACGGCGTAAAGGTTTTGACGCCCTTTAAAAAGACATATGTTCTTCTGGGGGCTTATAAAACACGGATGAAAAAACTGGCTGGGCGCCCACTTGAAGGCTATATGCTCCTTGGTCACCCAGGCAGCCTTGACAGTGTGCGTGTCGGGTTAATCCCGGAGGAAAATATTATTGGGTTTGTAAAGCGTGATGAGCCCCATATAGAGAATTAGTGGTAAAGAAAATGAGCGCTAAAAAGCGGCATTCACCGTGACACTCGCACCGATTGCAAACAGCGCCATCAAGGCAATTTTCCGGTAAGACCCGCGACCGTAATTTCTAAATAACCAAAAGCCAAGTTTATCACCCATTACCATGATAGGTAATGCGAGCAGGACTAGGGCAAGCTCTTGTATGCCAATCAAGCCTTTTGAGGCAAAGCCTGTCACCGCAAAAGCGGCTGAAAACAAAAAGAAAAGCATTAAAAATGCCCGACTCTTGGCGGGATCCGGGAAAACGGCCATAGCATAAATAATCGCTGGGGGCCCCGGAATGGCAATGGCCCCATTCATAAGTCCTGATAACAACCCGACAAACCACGCGACTGGGCCACCAATTTTTCGCTCTTTTGGGTGAAACCGGGCCAGTAAAGCACAGGCAACCATTACAGTTATACCAATTGCAATACGAAACGTATCTGGTGAAATAAGGAGCAAAATATAAACACCCGCAAGGGTACCAAGGGCCGACAAAACCAGCATGCCGGCAATCGGCGGAAAAGGCACAACCCCCCAATATGATTTCAGCGTCGGTAAGGAGATTAAAAAAGTGAGCATCGCAATGATACTAACGCTGGTGCCTGGGCTTAGGAATAGGCTGAGAACAGGTAAAGCCGCGAGCGCAAAACCAAAGCCTGTAAACGCCCTGAGAAGTGCTGCCGCAAAAATTGCAAGCAACAGGCCCAGAATTTGCCATGTCGTTAAATCAGTGAATATATCCAACACAAGCACTTCCACTTTTACACGGCCTGTTGTCCAAGCCGAATGAGCCTGCCGGGCAGGGCACTTGTTAAGGTATCATTTTCGACAACAGCTATACCATTCACAAGTGTTGCAATATAACCTTTAGCATCCTGCAAAAGGCGCTGTCCCCCTGCCGGCAAGTCCTTGACCATACGGGGTGGGTAAAGCCGAAGGTCCTTGTAGTTAATCACATTGATGTTTGCCTTTAAGCCAACGTGCAAACGGCCACGGTCATGGAAGCCAATATAATCAGCAACATCAGCGGTTAACATCTGGATGGTACGTGCAAGTTCAAGTTTTGGCCCTTGCGTGCGATCTCTTGTCCAGTGGCTCAGCATGTAGGTTGGAAAACTAGCGTCACAGATGGTGCCAACATGGGCACCGCCGTCTGTTAACCCCATAAGGGCTTGGGGGTGCTGCATCATGGTGTGAACCGCATCATAATTCATATCAGTATAATTATAGATAGGAAAATAGAGGAATTCGTGGCCGTCTTTTTCAAGCAAAATATCATAAATCTTCTCCAGAGGGCTTACACCCTCTCGTTCAGCCATTTTATACACGGAGTTTTCAATAGATTGCTCGTAATCAGGGTTTTCACCAAGCTTGAACATTTTGCAGGAAACAAAAGTAATTTGTGAGAGCAATAGGTCAGCAAGTGGGGGAATAGCTGTGCCGTCACCTGCCAGTTTCTCTGAGCTTTCAGTGAGAAGCTGTGTTTTAAACTCTGGATCACGCATTATCGCAACGCGCTCAGCAAGAGAAAGTTGGCTAATTTTTTTGTAACTTGGGAAGCCAATGAAAGGATGAAAGGTACACTGAAGGCCAAGAATAATACCAATACCGCGCGGGGCAACCTGCATACGCATGTTAAGGCCTTTGTCTTTTGCCCTTTCAGCACGTTCAATAATCTGCAGCCATTGTTTTGGGGCAAAATCACGTTGCATTAGCGAGAGTGAAAAAGGCCGACCACCAGACGCAGAGGCAAATGCCTCAAGCACCTCGAACTCGCGGTCGAAGGCGGTTGGGTCTCCGCGTTCAAGGTCAAAGTCATTCACGGCTTGCAAAACACCATGCTCAAGGCCGATGAAAGCTTCTGCAATACCAGCCAGTTCCCCTGCAGTTGCTTCTGAGGACGGAGTCCATTGTCCGTCAGCACTACGGTGTACATCTGATCGCCCTGTCGAAAAGCCAACGGCACCAGCCTCTAGCGCTTGGCGTGTTAAATCACGCATTTTCTCAATGTCTTTTTTTGTGGCGGGCTCATCGCACACGGCCCGGTTTCCCATTACAAAAACACGCAAAGGGTCATGAACAACCTGTGCAGCAAAATCAATTGTATGGGGAAAGTCGATAGCGTCCATATAGTCCGTAAAGCTTTCCCAGTTCCATGTTAACCCTTCAGCCAGAGCAGTTCCTGGAATGTCTTCTACCCCCTCCATAAGGCGGATAAGTTTTTCATGGTCGGTTTCAAGAACGGGGGCAAAACCAACACCACAACTCCCCATAACTGCTGTTGTTACCCCGTGATTTACACTAGGTTGAAGGTTGGTATCCCAAGAAACCTGTCCATCATAATGGGTATGAATATCAATAAAGCCCGGTGTTACAATGGCTCCTGTGGCATCAATAGTTTTTTCTGCTCTGCCTAAATCTTTACCGATCGCAGCGATAACGCCCTTTTGAACCGCAATGTCAGCTTTGTACGGTGCAGAGGCGGTACCATCATAAAGTGTGCCGTTTTTTATTATGAGATCATATGCCATGGGAAATCCCTTAGTGTTTAATTTTTTCGGGTTGAGGGGTTTGTGCGGGGGTATCAAAAAGCTTGAAGACATTGGCTAGAATGAACCCTGCAAGAAGATGCCATATGCTCCAACTACCAACAATAATAGCGGCACTACCGATGCCACCCAACTGCGAAAGGACAATGAGCAAACCAAGGCCTGTGTTTTGAATGCCAACTTCAAATGTTAATGCGCGCATCTTTTTTGTGTCCTTCAAGGCGAAGCGCCCCGTTAGGGCACCCAGAAGAAAGGCCAGCGCATTATGGAGAATAACAATAGGCAGCGTTTCGGTACCGTAGTCAAATATCAAATGTTTGTTTGTTATAGTGCCAATAATAATCAAGCTTGAGAGAATAAGCACGGCAAGCGGCATAAGGTACCGACTTAAGAACTGTGCCAAGGGTGGTTTTCTGTGGGCAAGAAATAGGCCAATGGCCAGGGGCACAATAAGCGTAATACTTGTTGTGATGATGAATTTGGGACGATCAATATGAATGTCTTGTAGTAAGGCAGCTGCAGGCTCATACAAGCCTGTCCAAAAGAGGATGGCAAAAGGCAATACTATGGCCGCAAAAACGCTGGAGACCATAGTGAGTGCTACAGAATAGGCTGTATCTCCGCCGCTCATGCGTGTTAGCAAGTTTGAAACATTTCCCCCGGGGCAACATGCAACAACCAACATGCCCAGCGCAATGCCCGGATTTGGGCTGATGATATAGATTAAGCTCAACGTTAACAAAGGCAGGCCAATAAGCTGGGTTATTGTGCCAATAAAGACAGACATTGGGTGGCTTCTTATAAAACTAAAATCCCGAGGCTTTAGGCCAAGGGAAACGGCAAACATAATAATGGCAAGCGCAGCCGTCAGCACCCCTTGCATAACAGGGTCGAGCGCAATAACTGCCTTTCGAATGGCTTCTTGATCGTCGATACTGTTGTCCTTCCGCTTCCCATTAGGAGCATAATTGACATTTCAGCATAAAAGAATGACAGTTGGCGACGAAAAGTTGATATTTTGCGCCAAATCTATGAGGCAAACTTTGATGCAGGAAGGTGTACTTGGTCGCTATTTGATAACACTCGTTGAAGTGATGGAGAGCGCCTATGGTATTTCGCCGCAACAGTTGTATTCAGCAGCCGGGGTAAGGTCGCTGGACAGCGAAAGTGAGCGCAATGGGAAGAATAGGGTAAGTACAGCATACGCTGATGCATTATGGCTGGCGGCATCCGCGTTAGGGGATGAGAAGCTGGGCCTTTATATGGGGTCGGCTATCCACTATACATCCTACGCAAGTTTAGGGCATTTGCTTGTAACCTGTGAAACTGTGGGGGATGCAATCAGGCTTGCTGCTGAGAATGCCCGCTATGTTGGGGTTGGTTATTTTGATCTGACATCCAGTAGAGATGAACTGTCCCTGGAATATATTCTGGCGGCAAAGCATCCTCTTGCTGATGTGCGTGCTGTGGCATCTCTTTTGCCTTTTTCAACATTGTCAAAAACCGGGATGCAGACTGTTGTACCCCAAAAGGTCTGGTTGCAGACGCCAGAACCAAAAGATAAGGCTGCTTTTAACAAATATTTTGGTGTTCCTGTATCCTTTGGCGCGCAAACCAGCGGTGTTTCATGGGCTTTGGATACTCTAAAAGCGCCCATGCGGGATGCAAACCCTGCCCTGAATGAACTCTTGCTACAGCATTTAAAAAAAGAAATGGAGCAGGGGAACTCGCTAACGTACCAAGTCACTAATATTTTAATGGCATTGTTTCACAGAGGCATGAAAGAACCCCGCCATCTGTGTCTGGCGTATCTTGCCAATATTCTGGCAATGCCCCGTCGGTCGGTGCAGCGTGCCCTTGCAGACGAAGGGCATGGGTTTAGAGAAATTCTTAAAGAGGTAAGATTGACACAAGCAAAAAATATGCTCTCGCGGGGCAGTATAACAATCGCTGAAGTTTCCGAGTATCTTGGGTACAGCGAGGCCGCAGCATTTGTCCGTGCATTTAGGTCAGAGGTGGGCAAATCGCCGTCACAGTATCGGGCGCATTGCCAAAAAGAAAAAGAGTCGTAATATTAACCCTATGGTCAAGATACTTCTGATACTCTTTTATTGGCCGCGTTAAGCAGCATCACGGGTTTATAAAATATGAAAAATATACTGACAGCTTTCGGCATACTGGTTTCACTCGTTAGCCATAGTGTTGTTCGTGCAGAGGAAGAAAAAAATATGGGTAAACTGACGGCAGATATGATCGTGAGTGGCAGCTATGTTGTTACGCTAGATGAGAGGCAGCCTTTGATTAAAGACGGTTCGGTTGCCATCAAAAACGGTGAAATTATTGCAGTTGGTACAAGTAATGATGTCTTGGCGGGTTATACATCAGAGATAATTATAGATGGTGCAGGCAAGGCATTGATGCCTGGTTTTGTAAATGGGCACACCCATTCAGCGATGGTTCTGTTCCGTGGGATGGCCGATGACCTTGACCTGATGACATGGCTGCAAAATTATATCTTTCCAATGGAGGGCAGATATGTTGACGAGGAGATGATTGAAGCCGGGAGTGCACTTGCATGCTACGAAATGATCCAAAGCGGTACGACCAGCTTTGTTGATATGTATTTTTATCCTGATGTCATAGCAAAGGTTGTTGAACAATGCGGTCTACGAGCAACAATCAGTACACCGATGATTGATTTCCCAAGCCCGGGCTTCAAAGGGTGGGAGGACAGTTACGCTGCAGGGGTTGATTTTGTAAAACGGTGGAAAGATAGGCACACACGTATAACACCCGCACTTGCGCCGCACGCGCCGTATACAGTGTCTGAGGCACATTTGAAGCAGGTTTTTGAAACGGCACGCACCCTTGATGTGCCCATTTCCATTCATGTGGCAGAAGATAAGGCCGAGACCAAAACAATTTCTGAGAAATATGGAACAACATCTATTCAGCTTTTGGCGGGTATGGGCATGCTTGAGCAAACAACAATTGCTGCGCATGTGGTTTGGCCAAATGAAGAAGATATAAAGTTGCTCGCTGGATCAAAGGTTGGCGCCATACACAACCCAACATCCAATATGAAAACAGGGGCGGGCGTTGCGCCAGTGCCTGCACTGCTGGCAGCAGGTGTGCAGGTGGGCCTTGGTACGGACGGTGCCGCATCAAATAATGATTTGGATATGTGGGAAGAAATGCGGCTTGCAGCCCTTATTCATAAAGGTGTGGCGGCGGACCCTACGGTAATGCCGGCTGCAACGGCGCTGTATATCGCAACACGCGGCGGGGCTCTTGCTGTGGGGATGAAAGAAACTGGAGCACTACAGGTTGGCCTAAGGGCTGATATGATCCAAGTGTCACTGGACAGCCCGCGCCTGACGCCGCTTTATGATGTGGTGTCTCAGCTTGTGTATGCGGCAAATTCAAGCGATGTAGTAACAAGTATCGTCGACGGTAAAATTTTAATGCAAGACCGGGAAATTCTTACGCTTGACCGCGCTGTGATTGACCGTGCCGTTGACAAAATTGCGGTTAAAATTAAAGCTGATCTCAAGAAAGCGACGGAATAAGCGGAAAGTCCACAAAAATTATCTCTAATTTTCGCCAATATTTTACTCAGTTTTAAAGGGATTCTAGTATGAGTTTACTAGGGTCCTTTTTGATTAGGTGTATGTGGTGGCGACTGTAGAGTTCAGCCTTCATTTGGTGAAGAATAATTTAATTGATAAGTCGGATGCGCGCTTTCAAGAAATTCTTGGTTGGCGTGACGTAGACTTGTTCCGCCGTCCTATCTCGTTCCTTTTTCCTGCTGACGCACATGACCGCCTTGACCGTTTGTTGGCTCGTCAGGATTTGATCCTAGCAAATGTTACATTTCCTCAGGTGCCGATCCGGGTCAAAACAGGTGGTTACATCAATTTTGATATGCAAATGGAAGTGTTGGCGGACGGCGCTATTCGCTTAGATCTTTTCAAACCCGGGATGGCAGCGAATTTAGGGCAAGAGAATAAAGCGCCCACCGATATGTATAGTTTTTTTAATTTTGTTGAAGGATTATTAAATTCGCCCTTCGAGGGGGATGTTGACCTTACAATGGTTAATGTCGAAGCCTTACGTGAGGAACACGGCCTGTCCCAACATGATAGGGATGCCGCTCGGGCTGAGGTGGTCGCAGAATTACAGCGCAAGGCCGTTGGGGGCACCCTCGGGCAGCTTGATGAAGCCAGTTACGGACTTATTACACAAGGTGATTTTGACGAAGCGGCATTCGAAAAAGAAATGGTGCATGTTGCACATCGACTTGATTTACCCTTAGGCACTTTGGCTACACGCACAGCACATGTGGAAATTGATAATCACGATATACCAGCTGAACAATTACAGCGTGCTCTTAGTCATTCAAGAAGTGTCTTTGTTGGTGATTTAGCAGATGAGGGCCACACTAAATTATCCGGCGTAGTTGATGGCATTGATCATAATAGGCGGCTCATTGAGGATGCTATAAAACGTTATAAATATAAGGCCAGTTCCCGGCTTATTTCTGATGGCATTGCTTCGGTTTCCATCGGGCAACTTCAACAAGGTAAAGTGAATCTTGAAGGAAAAATTAGGCAGCCGGACGAAATTATTGTTATGGCGGATCATCCGGATTTATCTTTGGCACATGATATGGCGCAACTTGAAGATTTAATCCGTATGCGTGTGCGGCGGGGTAGTACAGAGCGCCATAAACCTGATTTTTATGAATTGTGCCGGTCAACATTAATTCAAGAGAAATTCTTTGAAAAGTTGGCTGAAATGCTTGCCCAACACCATGAGGAACCTGGATATGTCGGGTTTCGTGTAAAGGGGTTGCCACCAGTTAAAAGAGGCGGATTACACTGGGATGCGCTTAACCGGCTCGCGTCCCTTGGACACCCTGTATGGATCGACCGCTTTGGGGACGCAGTCGTTGCCCCTGAAGCTTTCACATGTCTTGATGGTGGTTATATTGAAGTGCCACCCACGATGATGCGTAAACTTTCAGAGCATTTTGACGGCAAAGAGCTTATGGAGCAACTTATTGCGGTTTGGCGTAACATGCAGGTGGGTGTACTTTCCGCAGATTTACCCGACTATGAAATGAAAACCTTGGCGCATGAGCTTGGTATTCATATCACAGTGGAAGATTCACCAGAACAATTAGAAAGCATGAGTGCTTAATCAGCATGATGTTGCTCTTTCAGGTTTTGTTCAAAATCCTGAGTATCAAATTCGTTCATTTCAGTATTGGCTCTCACAATTTGGTCCCTAAACCACATATGGGCGGAGTGATTACTTAGTCGCTTGTGCCAGACAAGAACGCCACCAATTCCTGGAGGTGGTTGTATCGGGCTTTTAACCATGTGGATGTCAAAAAACTGGACACATTTTTCGGCAATGCGACTTGGGGCAGTTAAGACCATATCACTGGAGAGTACAGCCATTGGTGCCGCTGTAAATTGATTGAGTGTCATAACGATGCGCCTTTTGAGGCCATGTTTTTCAAGTTCAACATCAGCAAAACCTCGGGGGTCACCTCTTGGTGTGACAAGTAAATGCCGTGCAGCTGCGTATTCTTCTAGTGGAATTTGGTCGTATTTGGCGAGAGGGTGATCAGGTCGCATGAGGCAAATAAATTTTTCTGTGCCTAAGGTTAGGCTACCAAACCGATCAGGAACGGAGGCTATCTCAAGGGCTGTGAACCCAAAATCCGCTTCTTGCACATCCAGTTTTTCGTAAAAGCGGTTTTCGATTGGGATAGTATGAAGGTTAATACCACGCGCTTCTTCTGCTAAGTATTTAGCCAGGAAAGGCATCCATGTTAGAGCGGCATAATCAGTTGTTTCGAGAGTGAAAGTGCGCTCTGCTGTTGCAGGATTAAAGGCTACTGGGTTAAGAGCACTTTCAATTTCAAGTAAGGCGGTGCGCACTGGTGTTGCAATTTCAAGGGCTCGTGCCGTAGGGCGCATCCCATCAGCACCGCGCAGAAAAAGGTCATCTTTAAGGGTATGCCTTAGGCGATTAAGTGCATTTGAAACGGCTGGTTGCGACATGCCAATCTTAAATCCTGCGCGTGTGATATTGCGTTCGGTCATCACAGTGTCAAAAACAAGAAGTAGATTTAGGTCGAGGCTAGCAATATTCATGATATGAATTTCCGATGTTTCAAATATCAATTTCAATTATTTAATCATGTCCCCCATATAGGCACAAGGTTAAAAAATACCAGTCACTCAGATATATAATAGGGAAGCCAGTTTCGAGAAAATAAACCTTTTAGGTTGAAGTTTAGTACTTCAGGTTTAACTGGTGGTGAGAACCATAATTGGGTATCTTACGTATTAAAATATAACTAAGTGGTGGTGAATTAAAGGTGCCGAGGAGCCAAATATGCCAAAAACAATGACAGCTATGGATAAATTTGCAGTAAAGCTTGCAAATTTTGTTCTAAAATTTCGCTGGCTTGTAATTCTTGCAACGATACTGGGAACAGTGGCAATTGCGAGTGGGGGTCAGTATTTAACTTTCTCAAATAATTATCGGGATTTCTTTTCTGAATCAAATTCGGAGCTTCAAGCATTTGAGGAATTTCAAGATACTTATACAAAAAATGATAATTTTTTCTATACGATAGTGCCGCCGTCGGGTGATGTTTTTAATAATGAAACATTGAGTTTGGTTGAAGAGCTCACGAAAGAAGCCTGGCAAATACCACATTCCTTACGCGTAGATTCGATAACAAACTTTCAACATACGCACGCCGAAGGGGATGATCTTATTGTTGAGGATTTGGTGAAGGGTGCCGCAGACCTTACATCAACTGAATTGGAAGAAAAACGTGCTATAGCGCTTGCGGAACCTCTTTTGAGGAACCAATTGGTAACACCTGATGCACGCGCAATTTCTGTTAATGTTGTGGTGCAATATCCACAAATTGCGATGGATGAGCTTCCTTTAACAGTGGCACAGGTCCGTGCAACGCGTGACCGGATGCTTGAAAAATACCCCGGGCACCAAATTAAAATTACCGGTGTGTCTATGCTGAATGTTGCTTTCCAGGAAGCAGGGTTTGGCGATGTCACGACAATGATTCCTACTATGTATTTTATGTTGCTTGTGCTCATGGTTATTATGGTGCGGTCTATTTCAGGCACACTGACAACAATGATTATGATTTTCTTTGCGTCAGCGATAGCGATGGGCGCTGCGGGTTTTGGGGGTGTTGCGCTAACGCCTATTTCACTTTCTGCCCCAACCATTATTCTAACTCTTGCTATAGCGGATGCTGTTCATATTCTTATTACAATGCGCCATTCTATGCGTGAGGGTATGGCAAAAAGAGATGCTATTGTTGAGGCTGTGCGGGTAAATTTCCTTGCTGTTATGGTAACATCTTTAACGACAGCAATTGGTTTTCTTGCGCTTAACTTTTCTGATGCTCCTCCATTTTGGCACCTTGGTAATATGTCAGCAGTTGGGATTGTTGCGGCGTGGATCATGTCGGTTACTTTTTTGCCAGCAATGTTAAGCTGGCTTCCCATGCGTGCCCCCAAGAAAATTAAGGACGGTAAAGTGAGCTTTTATTCTAAATTAGCTGACTTTGTTGTTAATAATAACAAAAAACTTGTTTATGGCATTGGAGCTTTTGCGGTTGTTGTAATTGCGGCTATCCCGCAAATTGAATTGAATGACCAATGGACAGAGTATTTTGATGAGCGGATTGAGTTTCGCCGGGATGCAGACTTTGCTAACGAGTATTTTGGTTTTTATCCGATTGAGTTTTCTGTTTTAGCCCCAAATTCTGGTGGTGTGAGTGACCCTGCGTACCTTGCTAAACTGGATGACTTTACCGAGTGGCTTCGCACACAGCCCAATGTCGCTCATGTGTATTCTATCTCTGATATTATGAAACGCCTGAACAAAAATATGCACGGTGATGCGGCGAGTTGGTATAAGTTGCCTGATGACCGTGATCTTGCAGCCCAGTATCTGCTTCTTTATGAAATTTCACTGCCATATGGTCTCGATCTGAATGACAGAATTAACATTGATAAGTCAGCCAGCCGTGTCACGGTGACCATGACAAATATTTCTACAACTGACACCAAAAAATTTCTGACAGACGCACGTACATGGATTACTGAAAATGCACCAGGCTATATGCAAGCAACAGTGCCAACAAGTGCTCAGGTAATGTTCTCCTATGTTGCAGAACGTAACGTAGAGAGTATGATCACAGGGAACTTTATTGCAATTCTAGCAATTGGATTAATTATGGTTTTTTCACTAAAATCTATCCGGTTGGGTGCCTTATCTATCATACCAAATGGCTTGCCTATCTTGGCTGCTTTTGGGACTTGGGCGCTTCTTGTGGGGAGCGTAGGCTTTTCTGTGGCAGCAGTTGCAAGTGTCTCTCTTGGTATTGTTGTGGATGATACAGTACACTTTCTCTCTAAATATGTGCGAGGGATGCGTGAAAAAGGATATGATCGAGCAGAGGCAATTAAATATGCCTTTGAGACAGTGGGGAATGCCCTTGTGGTGAATACTGTCATTTTGGTGATTGGTTTTGCCTATCTGGCAACATCAAACTTTAAAGTGAATGCTGATATGGGCCTGTTGACGGCGCTCGCAATTAGCTTTGCGTTACTATTCGACTTCTTATTCTTGCCTGCGTTGATGATGCAAGGCTCGGGTAAGCTCATTACTGACATAAAAAACGACAATAAAGAGGATGACAAAAATGTTTCAACTCAAGCAGCAGAATAAGCGACTAACAGCAGCCCTTTTGGGGGCTGCTATCGCAGTGAGTGGGTTTGCAAATATAAGTATTGCTGATGATGAGGCGGCAAAGCAAAAGGGGCATGAGATTGCTGCGCGGTCTGATCGCTCTGATACGGGTTTTGAAAGCTCTGAGGTGGAAGCTGTTATGATTCTCGTAAATAAAGCGGGACAAGAAATGACACGAGAGCTTTCTTTCAAAACCCTTGAGCGTGAAAATGAAGATGTTGGAGACAAGGGTTTGACGGTTTTTTCAACACCACGGGATGTACAGGGTACAGCACTTTTGTCTCATGCAAAAATTTTAGAACCCGATGATCAGTGGCTTTATTTACCAGCCTTAAAGCGTGTGAAGCGTATTTCGTCGGCAAATAAATCAGGCCCGTTTGTGGGGTCAGAGTTTGCCTTTGAGGATTTCACATCAACAGAACTCAATAAATATGAATATAAATATGTTGGTGAAGAAATGCTGGGGGATATGAAGGTCGATGTATTGGAGAGGTTTCCTCTTTATGAAAATTCGGGCTATACCAAGCAGGTATCTTTCGTAGATCAAGATGTTTATCAAGTGCGTAAAATTGACTTTTATGATCGTAAAGGATCACTTCTGAAAACTCTTATACTGTCTGATTACCGCGAATATGAAGGTGGTATATGGCGCGCGCACACACTGACAATGAATAATCACCTCACAGGCAAAGCGACAACGCTAACTTACGGGGATTATGCGTTTAAAACTGGCCTTGCAGACAATGACTTTGTCAAAGGTGTTCTTAAGAGCATTCGTTAAGGCCTTAGCAAAATGAAAAAACTAGTATCCACACTTGTGGCGCTCGCTGTTACCGTACCGGTAGCAGCGGGTGAGCTTGAGTTTACAGGCTCGATCGGAGCTGAGAGCCGTATCTTTTTTCAAAGTGCCCTCTACCCAGAGCAACTGAAAACATTTCAGGGTTCGCTCGAGATTGAACCAGACCTACGGTGGCGCAGTGAAAATCAGGTTTGGGATGTTGTTATTACCCCGTACCTAAGGCTTGACGCAAAAGACGATGAGCGAACGCACTTTGATATGCGCGAGGCTTATGTGCGCTGGACAGGCGACAGTTGGACTGTGCGTGCAGGTCTAGGAAAAGTTTTTTGGGGTGTAGCGGAAAGTGTGCATCTTGTAGATATTATCAACCAATCGGACATGGTTGAAGATTTGGACGGGGAAGACAAACTTGGTCAACCCATGCTCGAAATAATCACCCAGCAGGATTGGGGACAGCTCACCGGGTACGTGTTGCCCGCATTTCGCAAACGTACATTCTCTGGCATAGATGGCCGGTTAAGGACGCCAATTGTTGTTGAGAATGACTTAGCCCGCTTTGATGAGGGTGCTGATGATAAGGAAGATATCGATTTTGCCTTGCGGTATAGCCATTATTTTGGCAACTGGGATGTGGGGCTATCGCTTTTTCATGGTGCGAGCCGCGAGCCAAGGCTGGTGCCGACAGTGGACTTTCGGGCGATCATCCCTTTCTATGATGACATCACTCAAATAGGTGCTGATATTCAGTACACTCAAGAAGCATGGTTATGGAAGTTTGAAGGGTTTGTTCGAGATACACCTTTTGAAACATTTACAGCAGCTGTTGGGGGCGTGGAATATACATTTTACGGCGTGACTGATGCTGGGGCTGATCTCGGAGTTCTTGTTGAACTCCAATATGATGGGCGCAGTGAAGACCCTTTGATCGCACCAGGGGTAGTTTCAGACAATGATATTATGGCTGGTGTTAGGTTGAGTATGAATGATGCGGAAGATACATCCTTGTTGGCGGGTATTGTAACTGACCTTGAGGATGCGTCAATGTCCGGTGTTCTTGAGGCTACACGCCGCTTTGGTAACAGTTGGGTTGGCGAGATTGAAGGACGCTTTTTCATGAATGTAGACCCGGATAATCTGGCTTATGGTTTTCGCCGTGATAGCCACGTGATGTTTAGACTAACCAAGTATTTCTAGAATTAAACATTTCTAGACTACTGGGGTATGTCCATAAAAATCTGTATGGCGCTGCAAAGCACACCCCCTATATTTAGGCCTTTTACGCAAAACAACATTGACCTTATCCACCAGATTACCCACTGTGAGCTTCTTGGGGAAGAAACTCTATAGGGGAGCATAGAGAATGGGTAGGATTGAGAAAACTAAGCCTGAGTTTGGACCAGAAGAACGCAAAGCATACTGGCAAGCTAATGTAAGTTTGCTTGGTAAGTTGCTGGCTGTCTGGTTTTTGGTTTCTTTTGGGTTTGGAATTTTGCTTGAGGAATGGCTTAATCAATTTACTTTCTTTGGCTTTATGCTGGGTTTTTGGTTTGCCCAACAAGGATCAATCTATGTTTTTGTAGCCCTTATTTTTGTCTATGCATACCGAATGCGGCAGCTTGACCGTGACTTTGGTGTAGAGGATTAGGGGGTAATTATGGACGCGCAAAACCTTACGTACCTCTTTGTGGGGCTTTCTTTTACACTTTATATTGGCATTGCCATTTGGTCACGGGTGGGCTCCACAAAAGACTTTTATGTGGCAGGCGGCGGTGTAAACCCTATTGTTAATGGCATGGCAACTGCGGCTGACTGGATGAGCGCAGCTTCTTTTATATCTATGGCAGGGCTTATTGCGTTCCTTGGTTATGACGGGTCTGTTTATTTGATGGGCTGGACAGGGGGCTATGTGCTCCTGGCTCTCTTGCTTGCCCCGTACCTCAGAAAATATGGTAAATTCACGGTGCCAGAATTTATCGGGGATAGATATTATTCTGACGCTGCTCGCTTGGTTGCGGTGGTCTGCCTTGTTGTTATCAGCTTTACATATGTTGCAGGGCAAATGCGCGGCGTTGGTATTGTTTTTTCTCGTTTTCTTGAAGTTGAGATTGAAATGGGTGTGCTGATCGGCATGGCTATTGTTTTTATGTATGCTGTGCTTGGCGGCATGAAAGGTATTACATATACACAGGTTGCCCAATTTTGTGTGTTGATTTTTGCCTATACAGTACCTGCGGTTTTTATCTCTATTCTCATGACAAATAATCCAGTACCCCAGCTTGGTTTAGGGTCAGAACTTGCAGATGGGTCAGGGCTAACAGTGCTTGCCAAGCTCGATAGCGCTTTGATTGATCTTGGTTTTAATGCCTACACTAGTGGGACAAAGTCTACTATTGATGTTTTTGCCATAACCGCTGCCCTAATGGTCGGAACGGCAGGTTTACCACACGTTATTGTACGGTTTTTTACTGTACCTAAAGTGTCAGACGCCCGTATTTCAGCAGGATGGGCGCTTTTGTTTATTGCATTATTATATACAACGGCTCCTGCTGTAGGTGCTTTTGCGCGCTTAAATTTCATTCAGGAAGTGAATGAAACAAATTATGAGGCGACACCGAGTTGGTTTAAAAATTGGGAAGAAATTGGCCTTATTGCTTGGCGGGATAAAAATGGTGATGGCACGATACAATATAGGGCAGGGGCGCCTTTTGATGGAAAACCTGAGTTTGAGGCTGCTGGTGCGCGGGGTACTTACGGTGAACGCATCATTACAAATGGCATAACGGAAAATGCGAATGAAGTGTATGTAGACCGCGACATCATGGTGTTAGCAAACCCCGAAATTGCAAAGCTACCGGCGTGGGTTATTGCGCTTGTGGCGGCGGGCGGACTTGCAGCAGCGCTTTCAACGGCGGCTGGCTTGCTTCTTGTTATCTCAACAGCAGTGAGCCATGACCTTTTGAAAAAAACATGGATGCCTGATATTTCTGACGCGCAGGAATTAAGGGCGGCTCGCATAGCGGCGGCCCTTGCTATTGGTGTAGCGGGTTACCTTGGGATTAACCCACCGGGCTTTGTAGCGCAGGTTGTTGCTTTTGCTTTTGGCCTTGCCGCGGCTAGTTTGTTTCCTGCTATTCTTATGGGAATATTTTCTAAACGTATGAATAAAGAGGGGGCAATAGTGGGTATGCTCAGTGGCCTCTTCTTCACGTTTGGTTATATCGTCTACTTCAAATTTGTCGCACCTGAGTTTAACAGTGCGGATCATTGGTGGTTGGGTATTTCCCCAGAAGGTATTGGGATGGTTGGTATGTTTATTAATTTTGGTATGGCGGCCCTCGTGGACCGTTTCACAGCTGCGCCGCCTGACCATATCCAACATATGGTGGAAGACATCAGAATACCCAGCGGTGCAGGATCAGCGCAGATGAAATGATGAAGGATTGTGGTGGGGCAAGGCGTTGTTTTATTGTCATAAAATAATTTCGATAGAGTCAAATTGCGTTAATTCTAGACCTACAATAAATATACTATGGTTGCCGAAGGTGATTAAGAGACCGGATTGACCGTCCTTCACAAATTCTAGCGTTGCTGTCTTCACTTCAGCGATGGTGGAGAAAGTTTCTATGCCGGATAAACCGAGAGTGTCATCTGTAAGATTAAAATCTTTGATGACATCCTCACCGCTGTTGCCCGTGAAAGAAAATAGATCTTTGCCTGCACCGCCCCAGATGGTGTCGTTGTCCGGGCCACCATACAAGGTATCGTCGCCGGTACCACCGTCTACCCAATCATTTCCGCCCCCGTTGAAAATTGTATCTGTGCCTGCTTCTCCGTAGAGTATATCATTGTTGGCAGAACCAAACAGTGTGTCTGCGCCGTTTCCGCTGTGAATAGTATCGTCTCCGGCGCTGCCGCCTATCAAGTCGTCTCCTGCAGCACCATATATCAGATCATGGCCTGCACCGCTCCAAATGGTATTTTTTGCGGTACCAGACTGTGTTTGTTCGCCGATATCAAAAGCGCCATTGTCTTGTATAGAGCCATCCCGCCAATTGTCCCCTATTAAAGTGTCGTTCCCAGCGCCGCCAAAGAGAGTATCAGAGCCAGAGGATACCGATGAGCTATCTTGTTTCAGGATATGGATATTAGTTCCATCTGAAGCACCGCCACCCACAAGAAGATCATTGCCAGCGCTGCCACCCATCATGTCGTTTCCAGCGCCGCCAATGATAATATCATTGCCAGTATCGCCATTTCCCGCCCAGACGATGTCATTACCAGCGCCAGCGTCAATCACATCACCGTATATTTTACCGCGCAGGGTTTCGCCGTCGTTTGTACCTGAAATAAGGCGCGTAAATTGAACTGTAGTAGGTTGTTTGAAAACGGCGTCCAGACTTCTGTTTTCGGCGATATAGACCGGGATGCCCTTGTCCCAAAGGCGATTGGTTAGTGCATCAAGTGTTGTGTTGTACTCAGTTTGCCGCACTTTATCCAGATATTCGACAACAAACACCTTTTTGCCAGCGGCGGTTGCTTGTTCAAGTAGGGAAATTGTGTTGTTCACCTCGGAAGCGTTTAATAGTTCGAAATTTTCGGGGGTCGTATTGTCATAGTAGAACTGAACATCTTCTCGACCGATACCATCAATCGCATTTAAATAGACATCGTTTGCAATCAATTCTTCGCCGTTTTGCCCGATGATATAGAAAGGGTACTCTCTTTTTACATGGGATAACTGGTCGTCGATATGGGTGCGAATGGCAGCGACAAAGTCAGCCATTTCTTTGCGGTAATCAATTGCACCACTGGGGTCTCTATCTTCCCAGTAATAATAGGCATCAACAATATCCAGATACAGGCCATCAAATCCTGCTTCGATAATTCGGTCCACATAGTCGAAGATGATTTTTTGCCAGTCTTTATCCCAGTACCGGATTTTGAAGTTTTCTTCCCATTCTGGGTTTTCTTCGGCGATTATTCGTTCTGAGATATTTTGAAACTCTGGTGTGTTCCAATAAAAGCGATAGCTTTCCGCTTCGCCGATACTCATGTAAGAAATTATCAGTTTATTATCTGTGCCGCGCATTGCTGTTAGGTCAGAGGCGGAATAAGGAACTTCCCCATCATTATAACGGGCAAATTCAATGACCACCATGTCTGCACCAGAGTTTGCAACAGTGTTTATTTCTGTATCGGTAACGTCCCCAAGGTGGTAGAGCCAATCACTGGACTGTAGGAGTGGATCGTAAGACATATATTCTCCAATTATCGTACGGCATAATTTGCAATTTTGATTGAGTTTGTCCACGATGGTTAAGTTGGAGGGAATAAAAAAAAGGCCACACTCGTAAGTATGGCCTGAGAGGTGAGTTCGTTATGCGCCGCCGCGGAAGGCTAGGACGACAGGAAGCCGCGCAGCACGCCACGCCGGGAAAAAACCACCAACAAGGCCAATGGTCAGCGCGAGTGTAATGCCATCTTTGAATAGTTCAGGGCTCATGGAAAAAGTAAAGGCCACTTGGGTGAAATTGCCACCCATTGTTGAGGTCGTGAGGCCATCCATAAAGCTATAGGATGCAATTACACCAATAATACCGCCGAGAATGGATAACAATAGTGATTCAGTAAGCGTGCCAAAAAATGCAGAAATATTACTGAAACCAATGGCGCGCAGTGTTGCTATTTCTTGTTCACGCTCTGAAACTGATGTGTACATTGTATTAAGGGCACCAGCCAGCGCACCGATACTCATAAGAATACTGAGTACCCACCCAAGATACACCATGCTGTTGAGGGCACGGCCTTGATCTTTGAAGAAATCCGCTTCAGTTTGCACATCTAGAATCAGGCGTGGGTCTTGTTTTACGGTTTCCTCCATGCCGGAAGTGTCGCCGGGGGTTTCCAGCAATACCCGTAATGTCTGGAAACTATTACCCCGCCGGAATTGACTTTGTACTGTGCGGGCTTCCGCCCATAGTTCACTTTCAAAGGCAGAGCCGCCAGTGCTGAAAATACCAACAACTGTCCATTCGGTTTTGCCAAAGCGGACAGTTTTCCCTAGGTCAAACCCAGAAAATTCCCGTGTAACAGCTTCTCCGGCAATAATTTCGTTTTTGCCAGCTTCAAACATACGCCCCGCCACAATTTTAACGTTGCCTCGAAGGTCAAATCCAACAGGAGAGATGCCCCGCATGGGTAGATTTGCTTCTGTGCCTGTTGTGCGTTTGATGCCATCCACAACTACATATAATTCCGGCGAGTAAACAGGTTGGCCATCGCTGTTTTTGGCAATGCCGGGTGCGGCTGAAATAATATTGATTGTATCACTGGACAACACACTATTGAGCTCTGATTGTGAGCCGCTTCTTGTAATAATTGCTGTTCTGTCCGAGCCGGCGCCTTCAAGGGTTTTCTTGAAACCATTCGACATGGAAAGAAAAGATAAAAGAACAGCAACTACCACTGATATTGCGAGTGTGGCAGCAAAAGCCATCCAAAAGCGTTGTGGCAGGCTTTTGATATTCATGGCGATAACGGTCCCGATTTGGGAAAAGATGTTAAACATTTTTATTCCTTTCCTATCGGCGGCTTAAGGCTGTGATGATGTTTAGACGCAGTGCATTCATTGCCGGGATGATACCGGTAACGAAACCAAGTAAAAACATTAAGCCAACAGCCTGTACCAACATGCCGGGTTTCAGTATAACGGTTACTGGAAATTGGGGAACTTGGTTTAACCACGTTACCATAAAGCTAGCTGCGACGAGCCCAAGTAAACCACCAGTGAAAGTTAACAGGGTGGATTCTATCAGGATCATTTTAAATATTCGTCCCGAAGTAAAACCAAGTGTTTTCATAACCCCAATTTCGTTGGTGCGCTCTCGAATGGCGAGCACCATAGAAAAACCAACAATGACAAGAATGATAAAGAAGGCGGCAAAAACGACGGATGTAACAATCAGGCCGATGTTGCCCAGTTGGGCAATGAAGCTTTTGTTAAAGGCTTTTTCGGGGACTGTTTCTGTTTCATAGGACGTGTTCACAAACATGTCATCAATATTTTTGATAACTTGTTCATTCAACTTGGGGTCAATCGTTTTAATCCCCATCCAGCCAATCATGTCACCGCCAAATGATTGAGTTTCATTAAAATATTGGTAATGGATATAAACACTGTTGGTATCATCTTGTGCATTACCGCCGGTAAAAATACCTTCAATGTCAAACTCCCATGTGGAGTTGCCGTCGCGCTGTGAGAAAATATTGGAACTAAGTGGAATACGGTCCCCAAGTTTCCAGCCTTGCAATTCCGCAACAGCTTTGCCAACCAAAGCCCCTTGGCGATTTTTTTGCCAGTTAGCGTGCTGTGTGTCGTCTACAACAATTGTGCCGCCATAAACGTCTAGCAGTTTGGTCTCATCAACAGCAAAGGTCAGTACTTGGTTTCTGGGCTCTTGGTAATACCCCCCAAACCAGTTTAAATGAACAACGCTGTCAATGCCTCCCACTGATTCAACTTTGCGCACATAGGAAATAGGCAGCGGCTGAGTGAAGTTAATTTTGTTTACAGAAATTAAGCGGTCATCGGCTGAAAGCTCAACGCCTGCATTCATGGCATCATTGAAGGCTGTTAGAGCTACGTAAATCAAAAAAGCAATAAAAATTGCAATACTGGTCAGGACAAACCGAAGAGGTTTTCGGGAAAGGTTTTTGATCGGAATATAAAGATCAGTAGCAACAAAAATATTCCTTACTATAGAGAAGTTTTCCATAGCCCAAGAAATTAACCAAAAGGGTACCCAAATAGGCGAAGTTATGACCAGAAATATCATTTTCAGGAGCCACCCGGTGGCCCTGAAAAGCTTTCCAAGTAATGTTTTGATCAGTGTCATGCCGCTAAATCCTTCTCAACAAACGCCCCTTTATCAAGGTGGAGGGTGCGCTTTGCGTACGTGGCGGCTGAGGGGTCATGCGTTACCATCACAATGGTTTTGCCAAACTCGCGGTTAAGAAGCTGTAGCATACTAAGAATTTCGTCGGCTGTTTTGCGGTCGAGGTCCCCAGTAGGTTCATCACAGAGTAAGAGCTTAGGGTCAGAAACAATGGCGCGTGCAATCGCAACCCGCTGTTGTTGACCACCGGACATTTCACTGGTCATATGTTTTGCGCGGTCAGAAAGGCCGACAAGCTCAAGGGCAGTTGCCACACTTTGTTTGCGCTGTTTTGCACTCAGATTTGTGAGCAAGAGGGGAAGTTCCACATTTCGCTCTGCATTCAGCATTGGCATCAGGTTATAGAATTGGAAAATGAATCCAATATTATTGGCCCGCCATTTTGCAAGCTGCCCTTCTGAGAGAGTGTCTACACGGCTACCATTAAACCACACTTCACCGCCTGTTGGTTGGTCTACGCCGCCCAACATGTTGAGAAGTGTCGTTTTTCCTGAACCAGAGGGGCCCATAATGGCCAAAAAATCCCCTTGTTTGATGGACATATCCAGGCCATCAAAAATGGTTATCTTTTCTTTGCCCTTTACAAAGCTTTTTGAAACGCTTCGTAGATCATACAGGATTTCATCGGTCATTATATTGTTCCCTCACGGCTGTTTTTTTGCTGTTGCTATGTGTCGTAACTCAAGCCCTTAAGAAGGCCACTTTTACGCCCATATCGGGTAAGATACGGGCATCTTTTTCGTTAATTTGTATGCGTACTCTAACGGTTGCCTTTGCCCGGTCTGCTGTTGGAATAACAGCAACAACAGATGCTGGAATGGTCCAGCTGGGGTAGGCATCCAAATTTGCTTCAACGCGTTGCCCCTCAAAGACGCGGCCAATGAAGGCTTCATTAACATCAACTTCAATTTCCAAAGAGGCCATGTCAACAATAGTGCAAATACCGGTGCGGGTAAAACCACCCCCAGCAGACGAGGGGGCAACAATTTCTCCAGGCTGTGCATTTTTAACTGTTACAACACCGCCGAAGGGGGCTTTAATTGTGTGGTCGTCCAGGCGCTCCTGTTGCCGTTTTGCTTCCAGCTCTGCTACGCTGATGTCAGCTTTGGCACTGCTAAGGTCAGCTTCGGATTTTTCAACGTCGGCTTGCGCTTTTGTAAGGTCGGCCTCTGTAGAAAAATTGTTGGCGTTAAGTTCTTTGATACGCTTGAGGACTCGTTTGGCTTCTGTCAGGCTTGCCATGACACGGCCAAGACGGGCTTTGGCAACATCAACTTGTGCTTGGGCATATTTGAAATTGACTGTAGCAATAGCACTGTCAAGATGTGCAAGTATTTGCCCTTCTTTCACGGACATACCTTCTTCAACATTTACCTCGGTGATAAGCCCCATTACTTCTGCGGAAACAGTGGCCATTCTGCGGGCTGTAATATAGCCGGATGCGTTAAGTATTTTCTCTGATACCTCAACGGGAGCCTGAGGAACGGCTTCTGCAACGCCACCAGTGTTCGTTGTTTGAAGAGCGTTTTGAGGGCTTATCGTCTTAGGGGCTGTAGGATGCGCACTCGTATCAAGGACGGTGTTAGTACCCAAAACTGCCCATGCACCCGCACCACCGCCGACTGCAGCGAGAACCATAAGAATAATAACAGCGATGATAGAAATGCCGCCTGAGGCTGTTTCTTCTGTACGGTCAATTTTTAATTGATTCAATAACTCGCTTTTGTCATTCACGGACGCTTCCCCTCGCCAACTCTTAACTTATACTCTCGTGCCTGTAGCTTTTTCACAAGCATAAGAGGTGTGCATTATATTTATCTAATTGGTATTTAAGACGTAGGTTACAATGTTTTTGGTTCATTGTTTTTTTATACACAAAGAACTTTGAAAAACAAAGTTAATAATTTCTTTTAGATTCAATGAACTAAGTTTTTTCTAATTTATATCATAATGGTGTTCTCAAACCCCAGATTATAAACTCAATCCTGAGGCGATTATTATAAACTTATAAGTTTATTTTACGCTAAAAGAGATCCTTTGTAAGTGCGTATTTTAAACCATTACTTATTTTGTGGTCAGTGTGTGTTGGCCTGCCTCAACCTTCATTTGGGGGCCATCAATAACAGCATAACTTTTTTGAATCACCGTCGACACAAAGCACCACTGTGCTAGAAGGTCTTCAGCGGTAATGGTCAGTTCAAGCCAACCACGGTCCTGGCTATTGACGTATTGGAGTTCAGGGCTTGTTACTTTAAGCTCTTCGGCTACCCTCATCGGGTTTGCAGGAATATAAGTTTCCAGCCCGGGAGAACTCACCGACGCTGTCCCAAGTTCAACCGCGACGGAATCACCGGCTTTGTCCTTTAGGTTGAAGGCCCAAGCATTATGGGTGTCGCCTGCAAGGAAAACAGCATTAGTAGCTTTCTTGCTTATAGTGTCAAAAACTCTTTCCCGGCAAGCAGGGTAGCCATCCCATGCATCTAAATTTAATGGAAGCCCCATTTTACCCAGCATGCGGAAGAAAGCCATAATTTTGGGTGTTATAAATTGCGATTTTTCATAATTAAGTTCATTTTCCTCAAGGTGTGGTATACCCAATTTTCCAGTGAGCAATTGTTGCCCAAGAATTTGCCAGGGTTTGCCGGTTTTTGAGGATTTTGATAATTCTTTATCAAGCCATTCTTCTTGCTCGAACCCCAGGATTGTGCGGCTTTCATCCCCTAAAACTGTTTTTTTAAATTTTTCTGCATCGGGTAAATATGTGTAGCCTTGGGGGAGATTTTTCGGATCAAGATTTTTAAGAATAGCCCAGTCCGTGACGGGTGCAGCTTTCTCGCCGCTCAGGTCAAAAGGAACTGTGATGTATTGTATTTTGTCTTTAGCGACACCACTTCGGGCCGCTTCATTCAGTATTGCGACTGGCGCATCTGGGTTTGTCATATTGAACGGAATAGTGCGAAACGGCAGGTCAGTTTCATAATCCAAGGGTTTGTCGCGGCCTATGTGCCTTGTGTCCATCATAATAAGTGTGGCGAATTGGGCCAGTTCAAAGCTGCGGTATATTTTATTTGCTAACACATCGGCTGTTTCGCGTATGGGCAACCATTCTCTGTAGGCTTGCATTGCTGCTTGTTGCCTAACGGAATATACACCTTCCCCTTCATTGTGATTTTTAGCCCCATCTTTCCAGGAATCGTTAGCCACTTCATGATCATCCCATACACAAATAAAGGGATGTGCAGCATGGGCTGCAAGCAAGTCAGGGTCATTCCGGTAAAGGGCGTACCGTGTTCGGTAATCATCTAGTGTGATGGCTTCTGTTTTAGGTTTTGCAATGCGCCCCTGTTTAACGGCTTCAGCATTTTCATATGTCCCGATACCATATTCATAAATATAGTCCCCCAAATGAAGAACCGCATGAAAATCACGCGCCGCCACTTCCTTGTAAACATGGAAATACCCATGAGAATAATTGGCACAGGATATTACAGCCAGCTTAATTGCATCAACTTGCTCTGGCAGGGTGCGTGTTGTGCCTGTGGCGCTTATTTCATCTTCCACCAGAAAGCGATAATAATATGATGTACCACTTTCAAGGCCAGTGGCATCAATTTTGACTGTATAGTCCCGTACAGGGCCAGTCGTGAACGGGCCATTTCGTTCTAATGTTGTGAATGTGTGTTCACGAGATACTTGCCACTGTCCGTGTATGTTTTTAGCTGTATCGTCGAGATTAAGAACACGTGTCCACAAAATAACGCGGTCATGAAGAGGGTCACCACTGGCAACACCGTGTGTAAAGGTTATGCCGCGCCCGTTTGAACTTGCAACAGCCTTTGTAGCAGTAGCTAGAATGCCTGCAGAGGCGATGGCTGATCGGATTATTTCCCGCCGATTAGGCTTTTTATTTATGTTTGAAAGCATGGTGTAATGTTCCTGTCTGCACGAAGTCTACCGATGGCTACTATCAGTTTGTAAATATGGTTTTATTACAACCGAGGGCAAATTTTAGAATAAAGAACACTGCTTTCATTCACTTTTTTATGGTTAAGGTAATATTTTTGCTATTTAATAACTAAGGTTGTGTGAACGTTAAGCGTATAATTAAAAGTCCGTTCTACCGTGAGTTTGTTGACTTGTTTATCTAATATCCAATTACAGGCGATTGTTTATTCATAATGAGTAGAGTTCCTGACAGGTTTTTAGGGTATGCGTTTTGCGTTGGGGATGTCCTGCTCGAACTTGATAGCGATTACGTTATTAAGAGTGCAGATGGTGCCATTAAACAATCCTTTGGTGCTCTGCTAGATGACACGGACGACATTAATTTCCTTGATTTATTAACAGAAAAAGGTCGTAGCCTAATTAAAAGTGCTACAGGCATGTTAAATGGTGCAAATCGTCTTGGACCTTTTACAGTTTCTGTAGGGCCAAAAGGAGGGGCAAAAGAACCCTTCGCAGTTTTTATGGCAAAATTACCTACATCAAATGACAGGTTCTATTTTGTTCTTTCAAAACCGTATCGCATTGGCATGAGGGCGGAGGCCAATAAACCGAGCACGTCTGGTCCAGCCCAAAAAGAAGAAAATAAAAAAGAATTTTTCTCACGCCTGGAGGGGCTATTTGAAGAGAATTCCGAAGCTGAAAAAAACATGCAGGTTACGGTTGTCGACGCGGCGGATGGATCCGCTATGGATGTCGAACAGCAACGTGATCTGGAGACACACTTAAAATCCTACTCAGTAGGAGGCAGTCATGCAGCCATGCTTGGTGAAGATAAGTTTGCTTTTGTGCATGAAAAAAATACGGCTGACGGAAAAAAAATAGATTATGCCGCTGAAATTAAGAATGCGACAGGATTAGCAATTGAAACCGCTACAATCGATGCGGCTGAAGCAAAGTTAAGCCAAAAGGATAGCATGCGAGCCATGATCTTTAGTTTGCAACAATTTGCCGAAGACAATGAAGAGTATGAAGTTGATAAAATTGAAACGCATTGCAGTACGTTAATAGGTGAAACCGCTGAACGTGTGGCAGCCTTCCGGCAGGTGCTAGCTACAGGTGCCTTCTCGTTGGTATATCAGCCGATTGTTGATCTAAAAAAGGGAACAACCCACCATTTCGAGGCCCTTACACGGTTTGATTTACCCAGTATGATAAAATCCCAATGGGAAATGATCCGTTTTGCCGAAGATGTTGGACTTATTAGCGATTTTGATACAGCAGTTCTGGCGAGGACAATACAAAAGTTGCGTGAACTTTTGAAAAAAGGCTCAGCGCCGGGTATTGCAGTGAATGTATCAGGGCGCTCACTTTCTGACCCGGAATTTATTCTTGAATTAGTTTCCACCTTGAAGGGCAACAAAGACCTTAAAAAGTATCTTTCTATTGAGATAACAGAATCAGCAAAAATATATGACCTTGATACACTCGGCGTGGCTCTTGAGGAAATAAAAGCCGAAGGGTTTAGGGTATATCTTGATGATTTTGGCGCTGGCGCTGCTGGGTTTCAGTATCTGAAAAAACTGAAGGTTGATGCCCTGAAAATTGACGGCGATTATGTCCGTAATGCAACAAAAAGCCGTGAAGATAGAGCTTTTTTAAGAGCGATGGTTATGCTCTGCAAAGATTTGGATATTGTTACAGTGGGAGAGTGGGTTGAGACCAAGGAACATGCAGAGTTATTGACCTCGATTGGTGTGGATTATGGCCAAGGCTATTATTTTGGCAAACCTAAAGCAGGACTTGTATCTGCAACGTTTGAAACTGGCCAACCCTTGACGGAAAGTGCATAGCCAGTTTCTTGGGTATTTACTGAGTTACTATTTTCCGGGCATTCTTCGCCAGTTCTTCGGCTTTTTGATCATCATTGAGGGCCGCTGCCATGTCGTCAGGGATTTTAATACCCTTTAAGGCTGCGGGGCGTTCATATATAGCGTTGCTCCAGCGCTGAAGATTTTCAAGGCCTTCTATATCTATGCCTGACCATTTATGGGTACGAACCCAGCACCAGTTTGCTATGTCTGCAATGGAATAGTCACCGGCCAGATACTCGCGGTGGGCCAAATGTCCATCCAGCACCTCAAACAGTCGGCGGCCTTCATTTTGGTACCGTTTGATTGCGGTCGGTATTTGTTCTTCCATATAACGGAAAAAAACATTTGCTTGTCCCATCATAGGGCCAATACCGCCCATTTGAAACATTAGCCACTGTAGAACATCCATCCGGCCTTTTGTATCTGTAGGCATTAACTTCCCTGTTTTTTCTGCCAGATAGACCATGATTGCCCCAGATTCAAAGATAGTAAGGTTATCGGCACCCCTGTCCACAATAACCGGAATGCGGCCATTAGGGTTCATCTTTAAAAACTCAGGCTTCTTTTGTTCGCCTTCCATAAGTTTAATGGGGTGAACCGTATAGGGAAGGCCCAGTTCTTCAAGAGTAACAGAAATTTTCCAGCCATTAGGTGTGCCAGATGTATATAGATCAATCATCATAAAGTCTCCGCGGGGTCGAGCTCAATTTTTTTCATTTTAGTAAAAGTTTCTGCCCCTTTTATATGAAGAGCAGTAAAACTGTTTCTTTCGCCAATGCGCCGCATATAAGCAGCAAGGTTTGGCCAACGCTCTACTGACGGGGAATACCCTGTGAAAGCTAAGTTACTATATTGCACAGCAACAGAAATATCCGCGACTGAAAACATATTGCCCGCCAACCACTCTTTGCCTTCTAATTGTTCTTCCAGATAGTCATGTATGCGCGGGAGTTTCTCGCGGATGGTTTGCAGTGCAATGCTAAAATCTGGTTCTTTCCCTGCGAGCTGAGGGAAAACAACCGTACGAAAAACTTTCAATCCGATTATGCCAGCCATTTCTGTATCGGCGTATTCTTCAAACCATAAGGCACGGCCATATTCTGTTAAATCGTCAGGTAACATGGCAGGGGTTGGGTGTTTGCGTTCAATATACTGTGTTATAGCACTTGAATCAGGCAGAATAAAATCCGCACCAGCGTCTGTATCTTTAAGGAGAGGAATTCGCCGCATTGGGTTAAGTTTGGAGAATTCTTCGCCGGCCTGGAAAGGGTTCATCGTTTCCGTTTCATAAGGGACATCCTTTTCATTCAAGAGAGTGCAAATTTTTCGGTAAAAAGGCGACCCTATTAAACCGCAAACAGTAAGGGACATGGGTGTTTTCTCCTTATGAAAAATCGTAAAGACATTCAAAAACATTTACTGAATGTATTGTGGTAGTGTAGATGAAATGGGGCGCTGTTAGAATAAATCCAATAGTATGTTAGACAAAAAATGCGCTGTGACTATAGAGGTCACGAGTTAGGCAGACACAACAGCAATTGTAGATTTAATTACGAATTCGGTGATTTCTTCAAAGCTGAGCTTTTTGGCATTTTCTGTCATACACCATCGTTTTAAGGTAAGGATAGTTAGGTCAAAACCTATATTTTGACGCAGGCGTCGTTCTTCCGGGTCTAGGTGGGTCAAGGCTTCATCATAATGTTCATAGGCTTTGCCAAGGCCTGTAATGCCGAATTCCTTAATAACGGTACGCAAATCCCAGTCAGGCCGAGTGATCGCCTGACTAAGGAAAATCAAATAGTTTTTTCCGGCGGCATCATTTTGAATAAGCTCCATCAAAGGCAGCACCATAACTTCAATGATTTGTCGTAATGTTGGTGTTGTCTTTATTGCGGCTAGAAGCTCTTGCCGGCGCTTATCAATCTGGATTGTTCTCTCATTAATAGTAGCCCCAATAAGGCCGTTTTTAGAACCAAAATGATATTGAAGCGCTGATTGGTTGCGTTGGCCAGCTTCGTGTAAGATTTCCCGCGTCGATACATCGGCAAGGCCTTTTTCTGCAATGAGACGTTCGGCGGCTTCAATGAGCAGTATGCGTGTAGACTCGGACTTTTTAGTCTTACCATCAACCGCACCATTCATATATTTGTCCTGACTATAGAATTAGACACAAAGTTCATTCAGGGAAAGCCATTTTAAAAAGCCTCAATTGCGTTCCACTGGAGGAGAAGAAACCAAATAAAACTATACTTGGCATCAGAAGGCAAGTTGTTTCACGCACGCTTTAAAACGTCACTGAATTTTGCTAAAGCGCTGAATTTATTCGGATAAGTAATCATCTGGCAGGAAAAGGAAATTTCCCTTCTGGCTTATTCCCTATACATATATACTATGCCATTCACTCAGGAAGTGTTGTGTAAAACATACATTAGTTATACCCAGCAACTAAAGAAGAAAAAGTACCTTGCAAGCATGATATTTTAGCCGCATGTAGTGAGAGTAAATATTTATTTTTGTGTCAGGAGACAAAGATGCGTGAGCTTCATAAGCATTATATCGATGGTAAATGGGTAGAAGTGCCAGGGGCTGTGCTTCGGGATATTATTAACCCCGCTACTGAAAAAAAATCAGGCGAGATGGTTCTGGGAACCGAGAATGAGGTAAATCTTGC
>Ga0316208_1000492_pt1 | contig 47717 bp, 44 predicted proteins | sample 3monopyrite_MG_FD_204944 | JGI IMG/M metagenome (GOLD analysis project Ga0316208, IMG submission 204944) | Microbial mat bacterial communities from mineral coupon in-situ incubated in ocean water Damariscotta River, Maine, United States -... | ecosystem: Environmental > Aquatic > Marine >... | reverse complement strand
CGGAAATAGGCCATGGCATCGCGAATTTCCATCCGCTCGTAAAATCGCGGTCCACCGATCACACGGTAGGGCAATCCGATCGTCAGGAACCGGTCCTCGAACGCCCGCATCTGATGGCTGGCCCGCACGAGAATCGCCATGTCATCAAGGCCCATCGGCACCATGCCCCGGGTGCCCCGCTGCATCGCCTCGATCTCTTCGCCGATCCAGCGCGCCTCTTCCTCGCCATCCCAATGGCCGATCAGGCGGACTTTTTCACCGTCATCGCCATTGGTAAAAAGCGTCTTGCCCAAGCGCCCCTTATTGGCGGCAATCACGCCAGAGGCCGCCGCCAGAATATGCCCGGTCGAGCGGTAGTTTTCTTCCAGCCGCACCACATGCGCACCGGGGAAATCCTTTTCAAACCGCAGGATATTGCCCACCTCGGCCCCGCGCCAGCCGTAGATCGACTGATCATCATCGCCCACACAACAGATGTTCTTATGCGCCGCCGCCAACAGGCGCAGCCACATATATTGGGCAACATTGGTATCCTGATATTCGTCCACAAGGATATAGCGGAACCAGCGCTGGTATTGCTCAAGCACGTCGCCGTGGTTTTGAAGGATCGTGACCATATGCAGCAGGATATCGCCAAAATCGACGGCGTTCAGATCCAACAGACGGCGCTGATAGGCGGCATAGAGCGCGACGCCCTTTTGGTCAAAGGCCCCGTTGTCTGCGACCGGCACCTTGTCCGGCGTCAGCGCCTTGTTCTTCCAGCCATCGATGATGCCAGCAAGCATTCGCGCAGGCCAACGCTTGTGGTCAATGCCGGCCGCCTCGATCAATTGCTTCATCAAGCGGATCTGGTCGTCCGTATCCAGAATGGTGAAATTCGATTTCAGTCCAACCAGTTCGGCGTGACGCCGCAACTGCTTGACGCAGACCGCGTGAAATGTCCCAAGCCACGGCATCCCCTCGACCGCCTCGCCCATCAACCCGCCGATCCGCGACTTCATCTCGCGGGCGGCCTTGTTGGTAAATGTCACCGCCAGAATTTCGTGTGGCCGCGCCGTGCCGGTGGCGAGCAGATGCGCGATCCGCGTTGTCAATGCTTTGGTCTTGCCGGTCCCTGCCCCTGCCAACATCAACACAGGGCCGTCCAAAATCTCAACTGCCGCGCGCTGCGCCGGGTTCAGCTCGTCCAGATAGACGGCACTCGGGCGCGCCATCGCCCGTTGGCTCAATGGCACCGCGGCGGCCTCAAAGGCGTCATCTTCGGAAAAACTGCTCATGGCCCACACATAGCGCCAAGCGGCGCGCGTGAAAAGGCTTGTTCTACTTCCGTTCTCATCGTTATATTTGGCCGATAATATCCCCGCCGGAGGCCTCGAAGGATTGCCAAAGGCACCGAACCCGCAATAGCGTGCGCCCTATGACATTGCACAGCCGCTATCCCGCCATTTCAGATCTGAAGACCCGCGCGCGGTCTCGTATCCCGCATTTCGTCTGGGAATATCTTGACAGCGCAACCGGCGTTGAAGCGACCCAAAACCGCAATCGCGCGCAACTCGACCGGGTTTTGCTGAACCCCTCGATCCTGCACGGAGAATTCGATCCGGACCTGTCGACACCTTTGCTGGGCCAATCCCACCCATTGCCCATCGGCATTGCGCCCGTTGGCATGTCGGGCCTGATCTGGCCCGGCGCAGAGCAGATGCTGGCGCGCACCGCTGCGCAGGCGGACATCCCCTTCACCCTCTCCACGGTCGCCAGCCAACTGCCCGAGGACGTGGGCCCGCTTGCGGGCAAACATGCCTGGTTTCAGCTCTATCCGCCGCGCGATCCCGGGATCCGCGATGATATCCTCAAACGCGCAAGGGAGGCCGGGTTTCACACAATCGTTCTGACCGTTGATGTCCCCGTCGCCTCGCGCCGCGAACGGCAAACGCGCGGCGGGCTGACCCAGCCGCCCCGGCTGACACCGCGCCTGGCGATGCAGGCCGCGCGTTGCCCTGCCTGGCTCAATGGTATCCGCAAGACCGGCATGCCGCGCCTGCGCCTGATGGAGGGCTATTCCGATGTCAAAGGCACCCTGCCCTCAAATGAACATGTCGGATATCTGCTGCGCACCTCGCCTGATTGGGATTATTTCAAGTCGCTGCGCGATGTCTGGGACGGTCCGCTGATCGTCAAAGGCGTGGGCAGCCCTGACGACGCCGCCCGCCTGACCGATGAAGGCGCCGACGCGATCTGGGTCAGCAACCATGCTGGCCGCCAGTTCGATGGCGGCCCCGCCTCGATTGAAACACTGCCACTGATCCGCGCGGCTACCCATCTGCCCGTCATCTTTGACAGTGGTATCGAGGGTGGGCTGGACGTGCTGCGTGCGCTGGCGCTGGGGGCGGATTTCGTGATGCTGGGCCGCGCCTTTCACTATGGGCTGGCTGCTTTGGGCGAGCCGGGGGCGGCCCATGTTCTTGATCTTCTGCGACAGGATATGATCAGTAATATGGGCCAATTGGGCACCAGAACGCTCAGAGATGTTCCCGGTCGACTGCGATCTACCCAGTAATCCTTATGGACGATCCGGGATTTGCCCCTTACCAATGCTGCGACTGCAAAGGGATCGATCATGACTGACTTTAACAAAATTCTCATCGCCAACCGGGGCGAAATTGCCATTCGCATCATGCGTGCCGCCAATGAGATGGGCAAAAAGACAGTCGCGGTTTTCGCGGAAGAGGACAAACTTGGCCTGCACCGGTTCAAGGCGGATGAGGCTTATCGCATTGGCGAGGACCTTGGGCCCGTCGCGGCCTATCTGTCGATAGACGAGATCATCCGCGTCGCCAAGATGTCGGGCGCGGATGCGATCCACCCTGGTTATGGTCTGCTTTCTGAAAACCCGGATTTTGTCGATGCCTGTGCAGCAAACGGCATCACATTCATCGGCCCCAAGGCCGAAACCATGCGCGCCTTGGGCGACAAGGCGAGCGCGCGGCGGGTCGCGATCGAGGCGGGCGTACCGGTTATCCCTGCAACCGAGGTGCTGGGCGATGACATGAAAGCCATCAAGAAAGAGGCGGCAGAGGTCGGCTATCCGTTGATGCTCAAGGCGTCCTGGGGCGGCGGTGGCCGCGGGATGCGCCCGATCATGTCCGAAGATGAGCTTGAGGAAAAAGTGCTTGAGGGCCGTCGCGAGGCAGAGGCCGCCTTTGGCAACGGCGAAGGCTATCTGGAAAAGATGATCATGCGCGCCCGCCATGTCGAAGTGCAAATACTTGGCGATAGTCATGGCCAGATTTACCACCTTTGGGAGCGCGACTGTTCGGTCCAGCGCCGCAATCAGAAAGTGGTGGAGCGCGCGCCTGCCCCCTATCTGTCCGGCACACAGCGCGAGCAGCTTTGCAACTTGGGCAAAAAGATCTGCCAGCACGTCAACTACGAATGCGCGGGCACGGTCGAATTTCTTATGGATATGGACAGCGGCGCGTTCTTTTTCATCGAAGTGAACCCGCGCGTGCAGGTCGAGCACACCGTCACCGAAGAAGTCACCGGCATTGATATCGTCCGCGCCCAGATTCTGATCGCCGAAGGCAAGTCACTGGTCGAGGCGACGGGATGCGCGTCGCAATACGATGTGAAACTCGACGGCCACGCCCTGCAATGCCGGGTCACGACAGAAGATCCGCAAAACAACTTCATCCCCGACTATGGCCGCATCCAGATGTACCGCTCGGCCACCGGGCCTGGCATTCGCCTTGACGGCGGAACCGCCTATTCGGGTGCCGTGATTACCCGCTATTACGACAGCCTGCTGACCAAAGTGACCGCCCGCGCGCCCACGCCCGAGATGGCCATTGCGCGCATGGACCGGGCCTTGCGGGAATTCCGAATTCGCGGGGTCTCGACCAATATCGCCTTCGTGGAAAATCTTCTCAAACACCCGGTGTTTCTCAGCAACGAATACCACACCAAATTCATTGACGAGACGCCCGACCTTTTCAATTTCTCCAAGCGCCGCGACCGGGCGACAAAAATTCTGACCTATATCGCGGACATCACGGTCAACGGGCATCCCGAAACATCAGGCCGCCCGCGCCCCGCCGCTGATGTGCGCCCGCCTCGCCCGCCCGTCAAACCCACCACCGATGTGACCCCGGGGACCCGCAATATCCTTGATCAATTCGGGCCAGAGGCGGTGGCCGACTGGATGCGCGAGCAGAAACAACTGCTTATCACCGACACCACCATGCGCGACGGGCACCAGTCTTTGCTGGCGACCCGGATGCGGTCTATCGACATGATCAACGCAGCCCCCGCCTATGCCGCGAAGATGCACCAGCTTTTCAGCGTTGAATGCTGGGGGGGTGCCACCTTTGATGTGGCTTATCGTTTCTTGCAGGAATGTCCGTGGCAACGCCTGCGCGATATCCGTGCAGTTATGCCCAACATCATGACACAGATGCTGCTGCGCGCCTCGAACGGGGTGGGGTATACCAACTATCCCGACAATGTGGTGCAGAGCTTTGTGGCGCAGGCGGCGCGTTCTGGCGTGGATGTATTTCGCGTGTTTGACAGCCTCAACTGGGTGGAAAACATGCGCGTTGCAATGGACGCGGTGATTACGGCGGAAAAGGTCTGTGAAGGCACGATCTGTTATACGGGCGACCTGCTGGACCCCAAGCGGTCCAAGTATGACCTGAAATACTATGTCGGCATGGCCAAAGAGCTGGAGGCGGCAGGCGCGCATGTGCTTGGCCTCAAGGATATGGCGGGCCTGTTGAAACCTGCTGCTGCAACTTCGCTCGTCAAGGCCCTGAAAGAAGAGATCAATCTCCCGATTCATTTTCACACGCATGACACCTCTGGTGCGGCGATTGCGACGGTGCTCGCGGCCGCTGCGGCGGGTGTAGACTGCGTGGACGGCGCGATGGATGCGCTGTCGGGAAACACGTCTCAGCCAACGCTTGGGTCCATCGTCGAGGCCCTGCGCGGCGATGCGCGCGACACCGGCCTTGATATTGCGGCTATCCGCGAGATCAGCAACTATTTCGAACAGGTCCGCGCCCATTACGCCGCCTTCGAAAGCGGCCTTCAGGCCCCGGCCTCTGAGGTGTATCTGCACGAAATGCCCGGCGGGCAATTCACCAATCTCAAGGCGCAGGCGCGGTCGCTCGGCCTGGAAGAACGCTGGCACGAGGTGGCGCAGACCTATGCGGATGTGAATGCGATGTTTGGCGATATCGTGAAGGTCACACCATCCTCCAAGGTCGTGGGTGACATGGCCTTGATGATGGTCAGCCAGAACTTGACCCGCGCGCAAGTCGAGGACCCTGCGGTCGATGTGGTGTTCCCCGACAGTGTGGTCGAGATGATGCACGGCGATCTGGGTCAGCCGCCCGGTGGCTGGCCAAAGGCAATCCAGAAGAAGATCCTGAAGGGCGAAAAGCCGATTGCGACCCGCCCGGGCAAACATCTGCCGCCGGTCGATCTGGAGGCAACACGCGCTGATCTGGCAACGCAGTTGGACGGCAAGGTGATCGATGATGAAGATCTCAACGGCTATCTGATGTATCCCAAGGTGTTCCTCGATTACATGGGGCGTCACCGCAGCTATGGCCCGGTCAGGACCTTGCCGACGCAAACCTTCTTTTATGGAATGGAACCGGGCGAAGAGATTGTCGCCGAGATCGACCCCGGCAAGACGCTCGAAATTCGCCTGCAGGCTGTGGCGGACATGAGCGAGGATGGTGAGGTCAAGGTCTTTTTCGAACTCAACGGTCAACCGCGCACCATTCGGGTCATGAACCGCCTTGCTGCGGCCGAAAAAGTCTCGCGGCCCAAGGCCGAGGACGGCAATGCCAACCACATCGGCGCGCCAATGCCCGGGGTTGTCGCAACGATTGCGGCAGTTGCGGGCAAGGAGGTGAAAGAGGGCGACCTGTTATTGACCATCGAAGCCATGAAGATGGAAACCGGCATTCACGCAGAGCGCGATGCGGTGGTGAAAGCCGTGCATGTGCACGCCGGCGGCCAGATTGACGCCAAGGATCTGTTGGTGGAACTGGAGTGACACAGCACCTTGCATTGACTGCAATTCTTGTGCCGGATTACGATGCCGGGATCGCATTTTTTGTGGAACAAATGGGGTTTACCCTGTTTGAAGATACCGATCTTGGGGACGGAAAACGCTGGGTCCGTGTCGGGCCGGATGGCGCGCAGACAGCGTTTCTGCTGGCGAAAGCGGATGGTCCGGAACAACGCGCAGCGATTGGCAATCAAGGTGGCGGGCGTGTCTGGCTGTTCCTGCAAACGGATGATTTCGCGCGCGATCACGCGGCGATGCGCGCAAAGGGTGTCGTGTTCGAAGAAACGCCGCGTGACGAACCCTATGGTCAAGTGGCGGTGTTTCGTGATCCCTTTGGGAACAGGTGGGATCTGATTCAGTTCAAGGGCTAGCGACGATGCAGAAAATCCTGTTTATCAGCGACCCACATATCTGTGTGCGGGGGCAAACGATCATCGGGTTGGACCCATCCGCGCGGCTGCACACCGTGCTGGAGGCCGCCACCACTGCCCACCCAGATGCAGAGGCGCTGGTGTTGCTGGGTGATCTGACCCATCACGGAAGTGCGGAAGAATACCAAGAGCTTCACCGCATTCTCAGCCCAATCGCCATTCCGATTATTCCTATGATTGGCAACCATGATCGGCGCGACGCCTTTCTGGCGCAATTCCCGGAGGCGCCGCAAACGGCATCGGGCCATATCCAACATTGGCGCGATGTGGGCCAGCATCGGATCATCACGATGGATTCGCTTCACGGTCCGCCTTATCGGGCGGGCCATCACGCCGGATTGCTCTGTCCCGAGCGCCTCGGATTCCTGGAGAACGCCTTGAAAACCCGCGCGGGCCGTCACGCGACGGTCTGCATCCATCACCCACCCTTCAAGACAGGCGTTATCGGGATGGACCGGATCATGTTGAAAAACGGGCCCGAGGTTCTTGATCTTCTGGCCCGCCATGGCGAGGTGCATTTGGTCTGCGGCCATATGCATCAGACGATTTCCGGCAGCACCCTCGGTGTCCCTTGGACCGTCTTCAAAAGCCCTTGCCATCAAGGCGTTGTTGAACTGGTCAACCCATCGTCCAGCCTGTCGACGGACGAGGCTGGCGCCTATGGATTGGCCCTTATCCAGCCGCAGGGTGTGGCCATCCATAGCGTCGATGTCGGTACCGGTGCGCGCATTGTTGACGGCTATGGTGGCCGCGAATTGTGACATCGGCGCAGGTGCAGAAAAATGCGCGCCCTTGCGATTTTGGTCTTGCAGAACAGCGCAACTCTTTATAGGTCAGCCTTCAGAAATTGGCGCGCGGGCGTAGCTCAGGGGTAGAGCATAACCTTGCCAAGGTTAGGGTCGAGAGTTCGAATCTCTTCGCCCGCTCCAATTTGTAACCACAAAAGGCCGCAGCGAACGCTGCGGCTTTTTGATTTTCCGGTTTCGAAAATTGGCTTGGCCCCGCTGAACGAAAGAGCCGTCCTGCGCCCGCACCATTACGGTTGAAAACTGAAACGCGGGAAAACGCCGCCGCGCCGGCGACCCAGATTTGCATCCGGTCTAGACCCATTCATATCATGCGGTAAGCGCTGCATGCACGTGATGTGGCAGCGGATGCTTGCGAAAAAGGGCGGCAACTTCGGCGTTTACAGCATCTTGGACAGTTGCCCGGACCGCTGATGTTTCCCCGATAGCCACATCGGCAGAGACAAATTCCGCGACCTTTTCGGGGGTCACTTGCTGCTCTGACGCTGCAATCTCGGCCATGGCCGGTCTTGCGATTGCAACAACCGCATAACAGGGTGCGCCGCTCTCGGTATCATCATCAGGCGGTGTCATTGCTGTCTGAGGTAGGATCAGCCGTTCCAACTGTACCGCTTCAGCGGCTTCGGCAGCTTCAATCGCCGCTGCCTTTGCCACCCGCGCCAGCGCCGTTTCGATGTTGCTAACGGCCGAGAGCGCCAGCTTCGCCAGCAATTCGGGCGCAGTATCGGACCCAGCCAGCCCATAAAGGCAGGGGATCAGATCATACAGGTCATCTGTTTGCTCTGCCGGGCGGTCAGTCAGCAGAATCGTACTCAGGTAAGGGCTTCTCCGCTCGCCTGACAGTGCGATTGCATGGGTGAGCTGCCCTTCGACCCGTTCATCCATCACCAGCAGATCAATCACATCCACACGGATCAGCGCTTGCGCCACCGCCTGGGTATCGACCATCAGTATCTGGAACCCCTTGTCGATTAACGCACGTGCGGTTTCGACGGATGCTTTTGCATCGGAACGCAATATGAGGGCTTTCATCGGATTCTCCTGATCATTGGCAGCTAGGGGCACCATAAGAACCGACTCCTTAAATTTTGCTGAAAATATCACAGGCGTTTTACGAGAGGCTTGGCCCCCGCCCCGGTTCGCCCTATAGAGCGGGGGCAACACCAAAGGACGCGAGACCATGCGGACAGCAACGATAACACGGGCAACCGCCGAGACGGATATCACCGTCACCATCAACCTTGATGGCACCGGCATCTACGACAATCAAACCGGCGTGGGCTTCTTTGACCACATGCTGGATCAGCTGGCGCGCCATGCGCTGATTGACATGACCGTCCGCGCCAAAGGTGACCTGCACATCGACGATCACCACACGGTCGAGGATGTGGGCATCGCCCTTGGTCAGGCATTGGCCGTGGCATTGGGCGACAAGCGCGGCATCCGCCGTTATGGCAGTTGCCATCTGGCGATGGACGACGCGCAGGTACGCTGTGCGCTTGACCTGTCCGCGCGGCCCTATCTGATTTGCAATCTTGATCTGCCCTTCGGCAAGATCGGTACCTTCGATACCGAATTGCTGCGTGAGTTCTTTCAGGCGCTCAGCACCCATGGCGGGATCACCCTGCACATCGACCGTTTGCATGGCTTCAACGCCCACCACATTGCAGAAGCAGCGTTCAAGGCCGTCGCCCGTGCGTTGCGCGAGGCGGTTGAAACCGATCCACGCAAGGCCGACGCCATTCCATCGACCAAAGGCAGCCTATGACCACGGCACTTGTCGATTACGACAGCGGCAACCTGCATTCCGCTCAAAAGGCGTTCGAGCGGATGGCGGCGGAGGTCGGGTCGGGGTCGATCATCGTCACATCAGACCCCGATGTGGTGGCCAAGGCCGACCGCATCGTCCTGCCGGGCGATGGGGCATTCCCCCATTGCCGGGCAGAGCTTTTTGCGCGCAGCGGATTGGCCGAGGCGATTGTCGAGGCCGTGACCGCGCGCGCGCGGCCCTTTTTTGGCATTTGCGTCGGCATGCAGATGATGGCGACCACGGGCCATGAATACGAAGAAACCCCCGGCTTTGACTGGGTGGCGGGGGATATTCGCAAGATTGCCCCATCCAATCCAGCGCTGAAAGTGCCGCATATGGGGTGGAATGATCTGGTGATTGACAATCCGCACCCGGTGCTGGAGGGGATCGCGACAGGTGATCACGCTTATTTCGTGCACTCTTACGCGATGGACGTGATCAACTCAGCCGAGCGGTTGGCCCATGTGGACTACGGGGGCGATGTGACCGCGATGATCGGGCGCGACACGATGATCGGGACGCAATTCCACCCCGAGAAAAGCCAGGACGCCGGATTGCGCATGATCGGCAATTTCTTGCGCTGGGCACCCTGATCCTGCAATACACTGATATTGAAAGAAAAATTAACCAGACACATATCGGCCAGATGTCAGAAACGCGCCCGAACCCATAGGACTGACTGGCCAGACCTTGCGAAGGGTGCTTTGATGCAGGCAAGAGGTCTCCGACCCCCAAACGCGCCGAATAAGAGCGCCCCGAAAGAGCAGGACATCATATGCTGAACCGCCGCCATTTCATGATCATCTCTGCCACGGCCCTGACCGGTTGCGGCCGCCGCCGTGCACAGCCCCGCGTCAGCCGCGCCGCTGATATCCCGCTGTATCCCAACGAGACGCCGGAGTTGCGGCGATTGATCAACAAATACGCGGAAGTCCATGATATTCCAGTCACTTTGTTGCACCGGGTGATCATCCGCGAAAGCACCCACCGCCCCTGGGCACGCAATGGGCCTTACTATGGGCTGATGCAAATCCTGCCGGAAACCGCGCGCACGATGGGCTATCGCGGATCACCCGAGGGGCTTCTGGATGCAGAAACCAACCTGATCTACGCAGGGCGTTATTTGCGCGGCGCATGGCTGGTGTCAGGCGGTGACGAGGGCGCGGCGGTCAGCTGGTACGCGCGCGGGTATTATTACGAGGCCAAGCGGCTGGGACTGCTCGAAGAGACAGGGCTGCGGTCAGGGTGACCGCTTGGCAGACCGGGCCGCTCAACCCGAAGGGTTGTCGGTGACCGCATCGACATTTCCCTGAAACTCGTCTGTGGCATTGCCGCGCGGATAGGGTCGATCGGGGATTGGGCAGCCTAGAAATGCACACAAGGGGGCCCATCCGCTGCCAAGCTCATAGGTCAGAAGCCGGTCTTTGCCAAACTGGGCCTGCACCTCTGAAATGTTCCTGTTGTAGACAGAAATCATGTGGTCGCGATCTTCGATTTTCCCGCCGAACACACCCTCAGCGATCAATCTGACGCCAATGGAGTCGGCGTTGTCGCTGTCCCGCAATATCGGGAGTATCGTCTTGTCCATGCTGTCATACCATAGTTCGGCATCGCGCACAGAAAGGATGATTTTTGCTTTTGGGTAATGCGCGCTCAATTCTCGCCAGAAATAGGCGCCCGGCCAGTCGACTGTTGCATTGTATTCAGCAAAGACCTGATCCCAATCGGGTGTATCGCCTCTGGCTGCTGCGCGCCAGATCGCGACGCGGTCGGCGTGAGGCAGCACCTCGAACATATGGTAGCACGGCCCAAACCCCAGAATTTCAAGCGCCTTTTTCAGCGACTCGGTGCCTGTCCGGCCAAACCCCGCGCCAATGATCGAAAGTCCCATATGAAGCTCCAAAGTGTCAGTCTATGGATGAATGCACCCAGCTAACTTCAATCCTTCCGAAGTGTCCATGCACGCCGACCTATGAGCGCTCCCAATTGTTCCGCCATTGCTTTGATCTGTCCTTCATAAGGGCCGGCGCACCGCGAGGGCCCTCACCCAAGCGACGGATCACAAGTTCACTCCAACCGCTGCCAATTCTGGCTGGAGCACAGCAATCCGCCCGCAATACAGCCGCGCAAGCGCAGCGCGTTACCGTTCACATCCATCTTGCCGATATAGATCTTGTTGTTGGACGGTCGCCAGACAGACCCTTCATAAGCACCGCCACCCTGCGGCAGCATGTCGATCACCAGCGCCTTGCCAAGGTTTTCAGACTGGTATTCGCCTTCGGCATTGAACGTCCGGCTGATGACGCCACAGACAGCCTCGCCGCAAGGTGCGATGGTGATATGGGCGTAGGCGCCATCGTCAACTTCGGTTTGCCAGACACCAAGGGCTACTTCCTGCGCCGTGGCTGCCGTTGCGAAGCCAAGTAGCGATGCCGCCAAGATCAAAAGTCTTTTCATACTCAATTCCTCCCTGAATTCTGCGCCAAATCATGCGCGGGCCGGTGCTTGGCGATCAAGTCCGACGTGGGGTCAAGTCAGGCCGCGTTGCAATCTCGCGCTGCCCATGCATAAACGCGCAAAAGCGAGAAAGGTGCCTGCCCGATGATCCTCTATCCTGCCATTGACCTCAAAGACGGAAACGCCGTGCGGCTGGTGCATGGGGACATGGATCAGACGACAGTGTTCAATGAAGATCCGGCAGCGCAGGCCAGGGCCTTCGTCGCCGCAGGCTGCGAATGGCTGCACCTTGTTGACCTCAACGGCGCCTTTGCGGGGGAGCCTGTAAACGCCGCCCCGGTCGAAGCGATCATCGACGCCTGCCCTGTGCCGGCCCAACTGGGAGGCGGCATTCGCGATATGGTCACGATTGAACGCTGGCTGGACAAGGGGCTGGCACGGGTGATCCTTGGCACCGTAGCAGTGGAAGACCCAGCGCTGGTACGACAGGCGGCACGGGCCTTTCCGGGGCAGGTGGCCGTCGGGCTTGATGCGCGCAACGGTCGTGTCGCCACCCGTGGCTGGGCAGAAGAAACGGATGTGATGGTGACCGATCTGGCCAGGTCGTTCGAGGATGCAGGCATTGCGGCGATCATCTACACCGATATCATGCGGGACGGGGCGATGAAGGGCCCCAACATAGACGCGACCGCCGCTTTGGCGCAGGCGGTCGATATTCCGGTCATTGCCTCTGGCGGGGTTTCATCCATGGAGGACCTGACAGCGCTGAAGGCCACTGGTGTCATTTCCGGCGCGATCTCGGGCCGCGCACTTTACGACGGGGCGATTGATCTGAAGGCAGCTTTGAAAGCACTGCGCTGACCCTCATCATCTTGCCAAAAATACTCAAATTCCGGCGCTTGCCGCGCGCGCCGGGTCAGCTTAAACAGACCTCATGTTAAAAACCCGCATCATTCCCTGCCTTGATGTCGCCGAAGGGCGCGTTGTCAAAGGCGTCAATTTTGTCGATCTGATCGACGCGGGCGACCCTGTGGATGCCGCGATTGCCTATAATGCAGCGGGCGCGGATGAGCTGTGTTTTCTCGATATCATGGCGACACAGGAAAACCGGGGCACGATGTTTGATCTGGCCACGCGGACAGCCGAGCAATGCTTTATGCCGCTGACCATCGGCGGCGGGGTCCGCACCCACCTTGATGTGCGCGATCTGCTGCTGGCGGGGGCCGACAAGGTGAGTTTCAACTCTGCTGCCGTCGCCAACCCTGATGTCGTGGCCGAGGCCGCGATGCGCTTTGGTGCGCAATGTATCGTGGTGGCGATTGATGCCAAGACAGTGGCCCCCGGCAAATGGGAGGTTTTCACCCATGGCGGCAGACGTGCCACCGGCATTGACGCGGTGGATTTCGCCAGAACCGTTGTGGAAAAAGGGGCGGGGGAAATTCTGCTGACTTCGATGGATCGCGACGGCACCAAATCCGGCTTCAACCTGCCTCTGACCCGCGCGATCTCTGATGCGGTGGATGTACCGGTCATCGCCTCTGGCGGGGTTGGCACGCTGGATCATCTTGTGGAAGGTGTGACCGAAGGCGGTGCCTCTGCGGTGCTTGCCGCTTCGATCTTTCACTTTGGCACATATACGATTGGACAGGCCAAGGCGCATATGGCTGCGGCTGGCATCCCAGTGAGGCTGACATGACCCTGAACGACCTGGCCGAGATCATCGCAGCGCGCAAAGGGGCCGACCCTGAAAGTAGCTGGACGGCAAAACTCTTGTCGCAAGGACCAGAGAAATGTGCCGAGAAATTCGGCGAAGAAGCTGTTGAAGCGATCATAGAGGCTGTCAAGGGCGACAAGGCGCGGCTGACGTCAGAGGCGGCAGATGTGCTTTACCACCTGCTTGTCATGCTGGCTGCACGCGAGGTGAGCATCGATGCCGTACTGGCAGAACTGGCCGCCCGGCAAGGGACCTCGGGCATCGCGGAAAAGGCGCGGCGCGGCTAGTCGGCCTTGCTCCGCGAAACCCAGCTCAGCATCGCTGACGGGCGCGCTTCTTCTGCCAATCTTTGCTGGCGGGCTGCCTCAGCCTCCGCCTCTTCTGCAAGGCGCGCCACTCTGGCCAGCCGCGTCGCTTCGGCCCGGCGGGCAGCCTCAAGCGCTGCGGCGCGTTCTGCTTCGCGCTGCTTGCGCTCGGCCACCTCAACAGTTTCGCGGTTGAATTCCTCGACCCACTCTGGACGAAAACTTTCGGATTTTAGTGGATCGGTTGGTTTGGCAGGTTTGACGACCGGCGCTGCCGGCTTGGCCGTCATGACTTGCTTGTTGGTTTCTTCGATCAACTCGCTGATCGTCTTGGTCAGGCTCTTGTTTTCGGGAATCTTGACCTTTTTGACCTTTTTGCTTTGCTGCTCGATCATGCGCAGCCAGTCTTTCGCCGATTGTATCCGGTCCTTGGGCGGCACGCTCATCGCCTTGTCGATCGCGTGCAGGAAAGACGGTTCATACTGCGGAAAGCACCCTTCGAGAGGCTGATACGGGTCGTCATTCTGGTCGGCCAATGTTGACACGCGGGTCTGGCTGACGGGTGGGGCTTCTCCTGAAATCAGGTGATACATCGTTGCAGCAAGTGCGTAGAGGTCACTGCAAGGGCCCTGAATGCCCCCCGACACATAGAACTCGTGCGGCGAATACCCGTCTTTGACGACCAACATCGTCGAGATGGCACCTGTTTTCTGGCTCGCGTCCTCGCGCGCGGCACCGAAATCAATCAGTGCAGGCGTGCCCCATTTATCAAGCAGGATATTGTCGGGAGAGATATCACGGTGCAACAGATCATTGCTGTGCACCAGATCAATTGCATCCAGCACCTTGACCAGAATGTCGCGGATCTGATCGGGATTCAGCGCATCGCTGTCATCTTCGATGACGTCCAGAAGGTCGCGCCCTTCAAACAGGTCTAGCACCATATAGGCGGTGCCGTTTTCCTCGAACGCCTGATGCACACTTACGATATTGGGGTGGCGCAACCGGGCAAGACTGCGGGCTTCACGCATGAACATCTCGACGATCTTGCGATACTGCGCTTCATGCGATGGGGCGTTGACAGTGACACGGTTGCCAAAACGCATGCAAATCGATTCAGGAAAGCATTCCTTGATGACGACCGCGCGTTCAAGAAATGTATCCTTGGCAAGATAGGTGATCCCAAACCCACCCGCGCCAATTTGCTGATCGATCTTGAACTTGCCGTCAAGCAAATCCAAACCGCTGGGCAAGCCCTGACCCTGACTTTCATAAGTCTGCCCGGCGTCGATAATTCTTGTTTCTTGCATAGGTCATCCATAGTCGTGAGGAACAACATAAAAAAACAAACACTGATACGGGAACTCTTTTATACTTGTAGTTGTGGGCACCAAGTCAACAACGAAGCATTTGCAATTTAAAGCGCATAGAATCGTATTGGCGCACCCAGCAAAATCAGATTGTGCGACAAATGTGCCTTTCTTGTGGCAACGCATCCTTTTTTATTAACTACTTGCGGGTCAAAGCTCGAGTTTCGACGAAATGATCCCGGTAGCGAAACCGCCCATGCGCAGCTCTGAGAAAAGGCGCTGGTATTCGATCTTGGGGCACCGGTCCTGAATGACATCAACACCACGGGCCTCGGCAAGCGCAGCTGCTTGCGCGTGCATCACGCCGATTTGCATCCAGATCGTCTGTAATTCTGGCCAGCGCGCCAATGATGCGGCCACAATGGGCGGCACCGCCTCTGAGCGACGAAAGATGTCGACCATATCCACATCGACGGGGATCTCGCTCAGGTCTGCATAGACCATTTCACCCAACAGCATCTGCCCTGCCAGACCGGGATTCACCGGAATGACCCGATAGCCTTTCAGACCCAGATAGCGGGCAACATAATAGCTGGGTCGGATTTCGTTGGCGGAAACGCCGACAATGGCCACTGTTTTGGTGCGCTTGAGGATGTCGCGAAGATGAGCGTCTGAATAATGCATCCGACAAGTCTACCTTGTATTCAGCGCGCAAAAAAGCGCCCGGATCAACCGGGCGCAGTTTATGGAACGAGGGACAGTGAGTTGAAATGCGCGTGTTCCAGTCGCGCATTCCCACACAATAGCTATGCACTCTGGACCTGAAGGTAAGTGGTGTTCAGAAAAACGTGATCGTCCGGGCGCCGGACAGATGCGCGACATCCAACCGGCCTCTAATCGAAAATGTCATCGACAACGTCTTCAACTGCATCCCAAATCTTGGACATCACACGCCGGCCAAAGGTCCCGGACTTCTTGCGTTTTGCCGGGCGCCAAGGCCGATCATCGCGATATTTTTGCTTGCGCGCCCGTTTGGGCGGGCGGTTGTGCGGCATCGCGGATGTGGTCGCCTGTTCAGGCTGTCGGGGCAGCATCTTGAGCGCATGCAGGGGCGCACCGCAATTGCTACAGGCCAGCTCTTGCCTGACCTTGCCGCGCAAAACCAGCACCGCTCTGGTGCCGCAATAACAACAGGTTGCGATCTTCGTGGCACCCATGGGTAGCTTCCTGTCGATCAGCCTTTGACCGCATATAGCGCAACCGCAGCGGCATTCGAGACATTGAGCGAGCCAAATCCCGCAGCCGCGTCGATCCGTACCAGTTCATTGCAGGTTTCGCGGGTTTTCTCGCGCAATCCCGGCCCTTCGGAGCCCATCACAAGTGCGATCGGGCGGTCCCGCTTGCCTTCGACCGCCTCTTCGATTGTCCTCTCTGCATCGCCATCCAGACCAAGCACCAGATACCCCATGCCCTTCAGCGTCTCCATCGCGTCGGCAAGATTACGCACGCGCAGATAGGGCTGCCGTTCCAGCGCACCGCTGGCGGTTTTCGCCAGCGCGCCGGTTTCTGGGGCCGAATGCCGCTGCACCGCGACCACCGCACGTGCCCCGAAAACTTCGGCGGATCGCAGGATCGCGCCAACATTGTGGGGGTCGGTCACACGGTCGAGCAGCACGATACGCGGCGGCATCGGCCCTGCCCCCAGTGCCACATCGTCCAGACTGCCCCAATCGAGCGCCTTGACCTCAAGCGCCGCCCCCTGATGCACAGATTGCGGATCAAGTGGGGCCGCGAATTTGCGTGGATCGGAAATCTCGGGTGCGATGCCACCCTTCTCCACAGCCTCGCCCAGACGTTCCAGCGCGTTGCGGCTCACCACCAGACGCAGCTTTTGCCGCGCCGGATTTTCCAGCGCGTCTCGGACCGCGTGCAGCCCGAATAGCCAGACGGTTTCTTGTGCCGCAACCCGCTTGGCCTGCTCTTTTGCGATCACCCACTTTGGCTTTTCCATTGGCGTCCTACCCTTTGCTTGCCCGCGGGCCATACCGGACAACGCGAGGCGTGTGAAGAGGATCGCGGCATGGCGCACTTTTGCGGTTGACGCACCAATAGGCCACAGGTAAGCAGCGCCGCAGTGGGCGACAGGCCGCAAGGTGTGGCAGGGGACTGTAACTCCCTCGAGGCGACTCACGCCTGGTTCGATTCCAGGGTCGCCCACCATTTCACTCAACATGCTGTTTTTTATGGCCGTAACGTGCTACCATGCACCTCATACTGCCCATATTCGATACAAACAGACGTGATTTCGATACAATGAGTGATGAAGACAAGATTCCTTACTTGAAGATCGACCGTGGTCGATACTTCTACCAGCGTCGCGTCCCTCAGAAGATGCAGGCGCATCTCGGCATTCGTCGGTGGCAGTTACCATGTGGCGATGTCAGCTACTCCAAGGCCGTTCAGATGGTCGTGACGTGGGCTGAAGAGCATGACGAGCTTATTGCCAGCCTGCGCGACCCTGACAAGCTAAGGAAGGCTGGTGTGACCGCTGTTCACGAGGCGAAGGCGAAACATGCCGTTGCATTCGATGAATTTGACCTCCCTGGCTCCTATGAGATGACAGAGCGACGTGAAGGGGAGAAAAAGTACTTTTCCAAACATGCCATTCCCCGTCCATGGCAAGCTGCTGCGAAGATGTTGCAAAGCGCCGAAGCGGCCTATGATGGGCAACCCGATCAAGAAACTAATATCGACACCATCAACTTTTGGATTGAGGAAACACGTCGCGGTGACCCACCGAACAGGATCAAACACGTTCCTAGATATCCCCAGTTGGTAAAGCACATCGAGACCTTGGACCCAAAACTCGTTCGGGATGCAAAGATCAGACTTGTCGACCTGCGCCCACCGATGGCTCCCGAACTTTATCTAGACTGGTTGGTAGACGCATATGATGTCGGCTTCGGCTCTGATCGAGAGCCGCCATCCGATCCAGATCAAAAGGATGAATACGACTTTATCAAACGCAAGTTGAAACGAAAGATTTCCGAGCTTTCACCTGACCCGAACACCATCTCATCTGTTACCGAACGATACTGTGACTTCAACTCCATTCGACCTGGGACTCGATCAAAATATCGCCGTGAACTCGCCCGCCTTGTTGCGATCACAGGAGACGTGCCTATAGCGCACGTGCGTACAGAACACCTACGCCAGTTGCGAGACAAACTGATTGGCGAAATCAAACCTGCATCGATCCAAGCAGTCTTCACCCCGATTAAAGGTATCTTCAGCTTCGCGTTCGACGAAGACCTGATCAACATCAACCCGATGGCTGGTGTCAAACTCCCCCGTGACAAGCGGCCAATTGAAGAACGGAAATGGAAGCCATTCGAACCCGCCGAGGTCACACGCATACTGGAAGCCGCAGAAGCCATATGGGGCAAGCCTGCAAAAGGTCTCACGGATGAACGCCGCGAAGCCATCCACATGGTGGTCCGTGTTCTAACATTTTCGGGTATGCGGCCCGTCGAAGTCATTCGGCTTACAGCAGATGATGTCGATGATAAGTTGATCAGAATAAAAGGAAGCAAAACGGAGAGTTCGACACGAGTTGTTCCGCTACATCCAGAGCTTAGTGGCCTTCATGATTGGATTGCCAGCGGCGGCTTGACGACATTCAACACCATCAAGACAGATCAGGTCGGTTCTGTGCGACACAATTTTGCAAGGTTGCTACGTGAGCAGATGCAGGAACCAATCCTAGACCCGCAAAAGGCCCTCTACTCGCTGCGTTCAACCTTTGTGAATGCGATGCGCCGTGCGGGTGCTGACATACAGGTCCAGAGGGCGATACTGGGCCACAAGGAAGCTGGTGCTATCCGTCACTACGACGATGGTCCAGAATTTGATGTCAAACGACGCTGGGTCGATGCGACCGATCCAAGGGTTCTTTGAAATGAAATATATCTGCACGTCTGTCTAGATTTTCTATAAAATTAAGGGGATTCGAAAAATTCGAATCCCCTTATTGGGACGATATTGTAACCACTATTGGGACATGAATTGAAGCAGCGTCAGCATATTCGAGCACTCATTTTGCCGTTCATGCCTAGACACTTTGCACTGCGCCCGATTGGCAAGCCGCAACATGATGGCCAATCTCGTCAACTCAGACTGGCCGTACACCGGTCATAGGCAAGCCCCTAAATCGACCCATCTCCGAACCGTTCCACAGCCTCATCGACTGCATGGACCGGTACCAAGACCCATTCGCGTGGTACCACTGGATGTCCAAACCGATCTTTGATCTCGACGTCAGATCACCTGAATGACGTTTTAACACATCCGCGACGTTGTACTTCACATCAGTCCAGCAGCAGAACCTCAACCAACCCATCCAGATGATGTTTGGCCTTCCGCCAATCCCCTGCGTGTGCATCGATGAGCTTCCAGAATGCTGGGCCATGATCGTGATACTTCAAGTGTGCCAGTTCATGGATCAAAACGTAGTCGACGCAGTTGCGTGGCGCTTTGACCAGGTGCGGGTTGATGATGATCTCACCAGATGGCGAACAGCTTCCCCATTGTGACGACATCTCCAGCAGGCGGAACGGCGGCGGTTTATCCACCCACGGTAGGCTCTTGGCTAATGCGTCCAAACGTCGGCTCAAGTAATCTCTTCCTCTGACACGATACCACGCTCGGAGACGCCCTCTGATGTCATCTTCAGTGCCTTTGGCCGTCTCGACCTCCAATCGATTGCCTCGGAGACGCGCTGGGGATGGCTTTCCGACCGTGGGGATTACCTTGAGCATATACCGACGCCCCAGATACAGGACCTGTTCTCCCGAAACATATTCCTTGGGCTGTACATGGGCGTAGCGTTCGCGGGCCTGCGTCACGTGATTCGCCACCCACTTGGCACGTTTCTGAACGGCACTCTTAATGCTATTGTCATCAAAGCCTTTGGGTGCATCGACAGACACTGACCCATCTGGGTTTACATGGATCGCCACACGGGATGTGCGGCTGTCACCGTAGGCCACCTGATATGGGATGCGGTCATCCCCATATGCCAGTACGAACTGGGTCACTGTGCGTCCTTTGCCGAACCTGCACGTACTATGGTGAGAACCTGATCGATCAATGCATAGGCGGCATCAGTCCCGCCTAGCAGGTTGAAGTAACGCACCAACAGACCCTTCTTGATCGCAGCCTCTAGGTTGCCAGGGCTGATCGAGTGGGATTGGACCGCGTCGATCACAACGGTCTCGATGTGTAGGGCTTCTTCCACCAGCATGTCTTCGGTTGGGTTCGTTCCCTCCAAGTGATCCAGCAGCAGCCCGTAGTAGGCTTTGGCACGGGGGTGGTCGGTGAACCGATCTGGCACACCGGGCGTGTTGCGTTCGGTGACCTGTTCTTCAAGGTCTTTGAACATCTCGTATTGCTTGCCGGGATGATCGAACATCGCCTCAGCGGCTTCGATGGCTTCTTTCAGCAATTCAGAGAAAACACGTTGTGCATACGGATCATCGTTCAGGTCTTGCTCGATAGTCTTGCGCAGGCGGGTCTTGATGACATCGGCTTCGGTACGGGTCTTGTCGTCGGACCAGTCGTCTGGGTCGTCATTCTGTCCAAGTGTATCAACTCGAATGAAGCCCTCGGGATCGATGATTTCTTGGCCGATGACCTGCTTGTCCACCATGCGTCTGATCTGGTCTTCGTATTCCGAGAAGTCGACAGTCTCACCCGCATCGCGTTTGGCTTGCACACGGAGTTCAGTGAAGAACCGCAGGTCACGTTTATACCGCTGGATCATCTTCTCATCGAATGCACCGTCATCAAAAAATGTGCGGGACGACAGGGCCAGCTTGAGGCACATTCCAAAGGCAGTCAGCGCGTCAAAAAAGTCTTCGCGGACTTTTTGGGCCTGATCAAAGCTGTGACCAGTCTCATCCTCAGCAACCCGTGGCACCAGTACCCGGCGAAGCTGCTCATGGTCCCCTTTGTTCTGGGCGGATGCAAAGATTGCCCACAATGCATCATACAGGCTCGGCAGACGTTTGTATTCAGTTGAGACGTTGGAAAACGTCCCGACCAAGTCATCCACATCATAGCCGTTCTGCGTCTGTGCGGCGAGGTCCTGATAGTCCTGAATGGATGTATCCAGTTCGCCGAGGATGCCACGGTAGTCGATCAGGTAGCCGAACTGTTTCGCCTCATGCAGGCGGTTCACCCGTGCGATGGCTTGCAGCAGATTGTGACTCTTGAGGTGCTTGTCGATATAGAGGACCGTATTGCGGGGTTCATCAAAGCCTGTCAGCAATTTGTCTACGACGATCAGGATGTCAGGCGCACCATCTGTCGCAAACCCTGCGATGACATCGTTCTCGTAGCCCTCTGGGTCATTGCCGACGGTGTTGTTCCACCACGTCTGCACCTCGGGCGTCTTGGCCTCGTCAGTGTCATCATGGCCTTCACGGGTATCGGGTGCTGAAATCACTACGGCGCTTGTCACCATGCCCGTATCATCCAACGCCTTCTTGTATCGTATCGCTGACAGTTTGCTGTCCGTAGCAAGCTGTGCCTTTAGGCCGGGGCTGCGTTCGATGAAGTTCTCTTTGAAGTGTGCGGCGATGTCCCATGCGATCATCTCGATTCGGGCCTCGGCCTTATAGACCTGCCCACGTGTCGCATACTTCTGCTTCAGGTCAGATAACTGTTGATCCGACAGTCCCATGGTGCGCTGATCAAACCATGCATCCACAGCACGTTCATTGATATCCACGATGGGTTTGCGTTCTTCATAAACCAACGGTGTGACCGCACCGTCTTCGACCGCATCCTGCATGGTATAAGCATGAAGAATCGGACCAAACTTGTTGCGGGTCTTGTCTTCCTTCAGCAGCGGGGTACCGGTGAACGCGATGAACGCCGCGTTGGGCAGGGCTTGCCGCATTCTCTCGTGGTTCTCACCACCCTGACTGCGGTGACCTTCATCGACCAGCACTATCAGCTTGTCCGATGTGTTCTTACATTCGGGTAGCTTGGTGGCTGAGTTGAACTTTTGCAGCAACGTAAAGATGATCCGACCGTGCCCCGATCCGATCTGTTTCGCCAGATCACGCCCAGACTGAACCTTGGCCTTCTCACCGTCCTTCTTGGTCGCCACGACGGACCCAAATGCACCGCTCGTCAGGAATGTTGCAGCCAGTTGCTTCTCAAGATCAACGCGGTCGGTGACGATGATGACACGGCTGCTGGCAAGCTCTGGATCGAGCAGCAGTGCCTTGGTTAGCAAGACCATCAGGTTCGACTTGCCTGACCCAGTTGTGTGCCAGATCACGCCGCCTTCACGGCTTCCGTCAGGCCTCTGCTTGACCACCTGCGACAAGATTGCTTTGACACCGCCAAATTGCTGGTACCGGGCTGCAATCTTCTTGGTGCCACGGTCGTAGAATATGAATCGCCTGGTGAAGTCGAGCAGCCTATCGGGCCGCAGCAGGCTGATGATCATACGATCCTGCTCAGTGGGCAGCACAAGGCCGCTGTGGAGGCGTTCGAAGTCATCCTTGGCCCACCGTGGCTTATCCGCGAACAGCAACGCCTTTTGGGCCTGTGACAGAGGCGTGGACTTCACATCCTGCATTTGAGCCTCGGTGATCTCTTCCTCGGTCCACGACCCCCAGAACTTTTTCGGGGTGTCGGTTGTCCCGTACCGCGCATCGGTGCCTGAGATCGACAGCAGCAACTGAGAATAGGCATACAAGGTCTGGATGCCCTGAACCTTCTGGTTTCGATTGTGCTGGCTAATCCCCTCGGCAACCATGGACTTCTCTGCCGATGAGGACGTTGGCCGCTTTGCCTCGATCACCACCAGCGGCAGACCGTTGACGTAACACACGATATCAGGTCGATACCGTCCCATCCCCGCAGGGCGTTCCACGCTCAGTTCTTCGGTGACGTGAAAGAGGTTCGCATCCACGTTAGCCCAATCGACCAACGGCACCGTGACGGATGTTTTGTCACCCCCGACAAACTCATCAACCGTGATGCCAAGGGTCAACTGCTTGTAGATCGCCTCATTGGCCGCGATCAGGCCCTCGTTCAACTTGGTCGCCGTGATCGCTTTGATGACCTGATTGATCCCGCTTTCGGATAACGGATGTTGCTTTCCCTTGAAGTCGAACCGGTGCGTGGCCAACCACTCTCGCAGTACTGGGTCCAGGAGCACCGACCGCTCAGAGCCACGCATTGCGAGTGCATCAGCAGGAGGTAGGTACGTCCAGCCCATGACCATGAGGACATGCAAAGCGGGCAGCTTGGAGGCTGCCTCTTCGCGGGTGTCAGGTGTGTGTTGCTCAGGCAAGCTCATAACCGATCGAACACAGAACCAACGCGAGGTTCGAATAACTGTTGGTAGCGTTTTGTCGCGTATTCATCGGTCATGCCTGCAATGTAGTCGCAAATCACTCGTGGTGTTGGTGTGTCACCGCCACCTTGGATCGTTCTGCGAAAGTCACGTGGGTCTAGAAGACGTTTGGGGTCAGTGGCAAAAACAGCGAACAGTTCGGCCACGATCTTCTGCCCTTTGAACTCTAGTTGTTGAACTGGTGTGCTCTTGATAACCAATTCAACTACGATTTCTTTTAATGTACGAAGGGCTTCTTCGACTGGTTTGTCAAAAAACGCCTGATACCCAAAGATGTCATTTTGGAAGTTGGGTTCTGTTTGTCGTGCCAATTTTGCCCGTCCGACGAAGAAGCCGACTAAATGTCCAATGACCTGTTTTCTGGTCTGGGTTCCTTCGTTGAAGAGGCTTTCTGCAAATGCGTCGAACTTACCTTGGTGATGAAGTTCGAGGAATGGCTCCAGAAGGGACTTGCGAGTTTTCTTTGTATCCCTGTCCGTCGCTTCGTACCATTCGCAAAACGTCTGGTGTCGGATCAATCCCAAGCCAATCGCGTCTTCCAGATCGTGGACGCCATATGCAATGTCATCAGCCAATTCCATGATCGACGTATCCAGTGACTTGTGCTTGGTCTTTGGGTGTTTACCCTTCTTTTTCGACGGGAAAACTGCACTCAGTTGCGGCCAATCATCCAAGCCAGCAGCAACCCATCCCATGACGACATCATCATGTTCTTCATTCAAGTAGCACTTTGGTGGCTTATAACCGCTGGCAACAAATATCGATGAAGGCTCCAGTCGAACATCGTAGGCTTCGTCGTTCACTTCAACTGCGGGTGCTTCTGGTTCCTTGCCTGGATAGATAGACCAATCAACTACATCTTTGTACTGTGCGGGATACTTTATCACCCCCAGCACCGCACGTTTGGTGAGGTCCATGCCATAGACATCATGGTAAGGTTCCAGCTTGGTTACGATACGCAGCGTCTGTCCATTTCCCTCAAATCCACCATATGGAAGCATACAGCGGTTGAGCGCGACTTCACCGCCATGACCGAATGGCGGGTGCCCTAAGTCATGGGCAAGGCAGATCGTGCTCATCAACATCGGTGGCGGAAGGATAGCGCGTTCGGGCGATCCATCTTCGTGCTCCCGATACAGTTTTTTGGTGATAGCTACACCGATCTGGCTGACCTCCATCGAATGTGTCAGTCGTGTTCGATTGAAATCGCTGTCACCCATTCCAAGGACTTGTGTCTTCGCTTGTAGACGACGAAATGCAGCCGAGTGGACCACACGGGCAAAGTCACGTTCATATTCGGTTCTGTTGCCGTTGATCGACCTATCAACACGGCGTTCTTCCCAATGGGTCATATAAGAAATCCTTTAAAAAAATTACGTCAGAACTAAACCACCACCCGCCGCTTCCCCGTGAGAAGCTGCTGCATCAGGGCTTTCTTCTCAATGCGGAGTCTGCTCAGATCGGAGGTAAGGCTTTCAACTTCTGCATCGGCATCTTCGAGAACATCAACGACACGGCATTGTTCTTCCAGCGATGGTGGTAACCAGATCGGCAAGCGTCGGAGGTCTAAGAGCTTGATGCCCTTGACCGTGCTGCCTGTCCCCAGTGCCGCCAGCTTGTCCGTAGACCACTTCATGAAATGATACAGGAACTCATTGTTGAGCTTCTTCGATGGCAGAATGGCCTTCAAATCCTGATTGATTGCCATACGGCAACCGAGTTTAACCGTCACGCCCACTGCCATGCGGGTCGAGACTACTACTGTCCCCGCTTCAAAAGCATTTGATGCACTTTGCTTTAACCCAGCCTCGGAAATAGTATCTATCGTTGCATAGATCACATTCGCCTTCAGGTCTTTGACACTCACCCATGGGACCTCACCTTCCCAGAACGAGGCGTTGGACTTGTCGGGTGTGCCGCCACCTTTAATCCCCGACACCACATCCCCCAACTCCACCTCTTTCCACGGCTGGCCCTCGAACTCAGGGAAGCGGCGTTTGCCTGTGAGGAGTTGCTGCATGAGGGCGCGTTTTTGGGTGCGGGCGTTGCTCAGCAGGGCTTCGGTCTTTTCAATGGCCTGATCCCACGTCGAAAGGATATCCGCGATCTTTCGTTGTTCGGGGAGAGGGGGGAGTGCGACCGGAAGTTCTTTGCCAAGCTGGATTGTCAGGTTTTGCTGCCCAGATGTCTTCTTCGACCTGGCTTCCAACCATTGCTGTGCGCCGAAGGAGCAAATGAACATATAGAGAAATTCGGGAATAATCTGCTGCTCGTCGGGCCTATAGATTAGCACTGCCTGGTTCAGATTATATTCAGGATATTCATCTGTAAGAAACGTTACCTTACCGAGTGGTGGGCCAACGATATTCATTAGAGTGTCGCGGGGATAAGCAATAGAACGTGCCAATAGCTTTTCGTGGGCAGCACTGCTCACGTAGATCAACTCGCCTGACACCCCTTTGGCACCTCCAGGGGTGAGGTTGTTGACCCGCAGAAAAGGAATATCAGAGTCAGTAACGATCTCTGACTTTGGCGGGGTGGTTCCCTTCGTAATCTTAGTGCAAATGCCATCAAGAGTGGCTTCGTGCCAGCCCTCAGGAACCATACCCAAGCTCCTGCAAATACCCTTCCATGCGGGTCTCCAACTTGGCCAGATCATCCTTCAGTTTCACCCGTTCGGCCCGCACTGCCATCAGGTCGATCTCGTCCTCTTCTTCGAAGGTATCCACATAGCGGGGGATGTTGAGGTTAAAGTCGTTCTCTGCAATCTCGGCCTGCGTTGCACGGTAGGCGTACCTGTCTACCGATGTGCGATCCGCGAAGGTCTGCATGATCTTGTCGATGTGGGTTTGGTCCAATGCGTTCTGGTTGGAACTCGACACGAACTCTCGGCTGGCGTCGATGAACAGCACAGAGTCGTCGGTCTTGTGTTTGCGGAACACCAGCAGGGCCGCAGGGATGCCCGTACCGAAGAACAGTTTTTCGGGCAGGCCGATTACCGCATCCAGCAGGTTCTCTTCAATCAGCTTCTGACGGATTTTTCCCTCGGTCGATCCACGGAACAGAACACCATGGGGGACGACGACCACGGCGCGGCCTGTTTTGGGTTTCAACGTCTCGATCATGTGCAGGATGAAGGCGTAATCGCCCTTGGTCTTGGGCGGGATACCACGACGGAAGCGTCCGAATGTATCGGCTTCTGCGGTCGCAGTCCCCCATTTATCCAGACTGAAGGGCGGGTTGGCGACGACCACATCGAAGTGACGCAGGGAGTCTTCCTTCACCCGCAGTTTCGGGTTGCGGATGGTGTCACCCCAGACGACCTCGTGGTTTTCCTCGCCGTGCAGGAACAGGTTCATCTTGGCCAAGGCCCATGTGGACCCGATGGATTCCTGACCGTACAGGGCGTAGCGTTTGGTCCCCGTCTTGTTGCGTATCTGACGCCCGCATTTCATCAGAAGGGATGCGGACCCACAGGTCGGGTCGCAGATGTCGTCGCCTTCTTGAGGATCGGCAAGACGGGCCATCAGATCGGACACTTCGGGTGGCGTATAAAACTCGCCCGCAGTTTTACCGGCAGTGGCGGCGAAGTGCTTGATCAGGTATTCATAGGCCCCACCGATGATATCCAACTGCCCCACTCGGGACGGACGCAGGTCGAGGGCGGGCTTGGCGAAGTCTTCCAGTAGGTGACGTAACAGGTCGTTCTTCTGCTCCTCGTCCCCCAGTTTGGTGCTGTTGAAATGGATGTCTTGGAACACTTGATCCAGTTTGTTGCCGTTGGCTTCTTGGATCGCAGCCAGCGCCACATCGATACGCTGACCATTACCAGCCTCATGTCGGCGGGCATGGAGTGCATGGAAGCTGGCATCCGTCGGCAGGACAAAGGATTCCTGCATCATCATGGCTTCGACAAGTTCGGGGCTATCAGGGTGTTCTGCCTGGTACTTGGCTTGATGGTCCTTCCATACATCCGAGATGTATTTCAAGAAGAGCATCGTTAGCACGTAGTCCTTGTAGATCGATGGATCGACCACGCCACGGAACGTATCACACGCAGACCACGCCGCATTGTTAATATCGGCTTGCGTTACTTGGGTCATTGATCGCCTCTATGATGCTATTTCTCCACATCATCTCGATACAGGCAGGATAGTTCAACCTTAACTTGTCTGGTAGGTCCCAAACCCTGGCTCACTGGGGCGATCATAAAACGTAGGGGAAATTGAATTAAAAAAATTGCCCCGATACCAGTACCGATTAGAGGGTCCCAATTATTCAGTTTGTTCTGAAAAAATACTCTCCAACCACTGCGCTAAACACAACCGACTGGGTCGTTGCGCACCTGATGGTTGGGCATTGCGCAGATGCATAAATACCTGTGCCGATCAACATAGAGGGACGAGGAAATGGCGTGGTATCAAGCAAACAAGACGGATGACGAAGTGGCACAGGAGGCGGAGGCATTCTTCGCAGAAATCGCTGACGATGATCTACTGAAATTTCTGGGCCAGCTTCCGATGGTGTGGGGCAACGATGAGCGGATGACAGTCGGGGATTTTGTGTACGAGGCGTTGCTATGGCCTTATGTCAAACAAGCTTGGAAGACCATTGAGGGTGCACCGGGCCTCGCTGGCCGAATGGGACAACTGTCGAAGGTATTCACAAAGGCTGAACGGGAACTGGAGCGCGACACTGGGCGCATCCGCCGAGTACCACGGGTGACGAACCTAGCGGCTTTCATGGCAGCGTACACCACAAGTGGACTGCCAAATCGAACGGTTGGATCGACATAGACTACGGGCGGACCAACCATTCCCCAGCTTACCCCCAAACGGGGGGAAATAAGCTATCATAGCTTCTTATTTTCCCCTGTATTTATCAAGTATTCAAGAGTCGGCCTGGTCCAAAGCAATAATAAAGTAGCGCAACCCCTTGCCAAATATATATTTTCTGAAAATTCGCAGTGGACCAAGACAACCATCAATCTTGGTCCACCAGCAACACATCAGAACCATCGGTTCCGGCAACGCTATACCGCGGACCTGCTCCTCTGCTGGTTGCCGTTAATCTTTCGACGCGTGTTCGAGAGGGACTCACTACTGCGACGCGCTTTAATAACTTCGCAGTCTGCTGCACTTGGATGTTCTGCATTGGACGTAGTATCATATCGGACATAGCCACGCACCTTTCCTTCATCGTGCAGGGTCTTTCGCTGTTGATGAGAAATGAAGCCCTCGGATACCAATTCATCGACCTTCGTTTGGGCATAGGAACTCGTCGCACATCCGCGATACGCGTTTTCTTTAGCCCAAGACACATAACGATCTTTGATCCACTCGCCGGGAGCGAACTCATTCACCTGCCAAGCGTTCTGAATGTTCTCGCTGTGAAACCATTCGTCAAATGGATCGAGGCCAGCTTCGACCATACGAGTTTTGATATCCGTCTGGAAAGCGCGGTCGAGAACACGGTCATCGATGCTGATCATGTTCAAGATCATCGCCAACCCCTCCCACGCACTCTGACGCCTATCATGACCCAGTTGATAAAACTGTTTCGCACGATTTTTAGAAGCAGCGCTCCCATTGGTCTCAAAGAACGTGTTTCGCCGATCATCGCGATCCAACGCGATGGGGCGCACATTGTTAGTTGTGAAGACAAAATTGGCGACAGCAGGTAACTGAAACTCACCAACGTGCCGCTTACGTGCAGAGATGATGTCATTGCCAATCAGGCGTTTGAGCTTACTGTTGGCTTCCTTGCGAGATGAAAAATCAACTTCATCAAGGATGAACAGCGATGAGTCGGTCAGGAAATCAGTCCACTCGCCTTTAAACTCTTCAGCACTTGCAGACTTCGCGTTCACACGGCCAACCAGCATCTGCAAACCACTCGTGAACAACCCCTTTCCGACTCCTTGAGCAGGCCCGATCAGCCACAGCGCCACGGGAAGTGCTTTGCCCGGCCGCTGATACAGACTGGCCAGATAATGAAACATCCACTTGATATTGGAAGGCTTCTCGTCTTCGATGGCATCGAGCCAGCGATATAGTTCGCCATCTGTCTCGCCCAACAGATTCTTGACGATCATTTCAATCAGTAATCGCGTATCATCGCTCAGGCCGGCATTTGCGGGATACGCTAGTGGCGGTTCATAATAAGTGTTCAGGCACTTACGCCCGTTAAATTCGACGCTAACCCCAGCGCCCGGAACGTAGGCGAGACCGTCCAGCACGATGTAAGCTGCTTCGGTCATAAACGTGTTGATGGTGTCGATGCGAATGTTCAATGCGGTTTGCTCCGCACCCCATTCATTCCAGAGAATGTTCTTCACTTCGGCAGCTTTCTTCTTGATCGTCCACTGGCCATTGCTCTTTCGACGGACGAAAAAGTCACCATTCACGACTGCCACAACCGACGCTAAGAACCGGTGCTTTCGCTCAGCAACCGACATTGTCGCAGTGTCTTTGCGCCACAACGGGCTTAGTTCTGACAGCGCTACGGGCCTCGCGACACTGTTTGGCACCCAGCACCTTTGCTCGGGTCGTTGGTACCCTTCTGGCACCCCAAGTAGCTCTTTGAACGGATCGTAGTCAGTCGGTACGCGGGATTTTTTGGCCTTTCGTGTTTGCTTGGTTTTGCGAGACTTGAACAGCATTGCACGGGGTCTTGGCCCCTCCAATTCAGTCAAGTCAGCATTGAAGGTAGTTAGATGGGTGTTCATAATGATGAATTCCTTATGGGGTTGAGATGGCCTTCTTGGCCTCAGCCAGCAATGCGAACTGATGTTTAGGGGTTTGATAATGTCCGCCGTCTTCCAGATCGATTTGATTGAACAGCAGAAGAAGTTCACTAGCGGTTACGTTGATCCGACACAGACGGGCGCGACCTGCCATCGACATCAACAGGGTGAACCGTGCGTGATGATATGACCCACTCGGGCAACGGTAGTTGTCCAGTGCTTTGTCGGTGACCAGCCGCGAACGCGAAAGATCGAGGTCGCTATCTGAGACAGTCGAATGAATGGAGTGTTGTCGCGACCGGTTGCGTGGTGTCACGTGAGATAGCTGTTTCGGCAGCTTACCAGCCAGCGTGAGCACATCCGACTTTTTCCCCACTAGTTCTATCCATTCGGAGGCGGACATCACCTCCCCATCAAATCGTTCGAACACTCCAGGTGCCTTTGGATAGGTGCCTGGGACGTAAAACATTGACTCGCATCCGATTTTGGATGGGTCAGCTTTGCCGTTGGCGACTGCATGATTGATGACATGCCAAACCAAGACATGATCTTCGTAGTCAGCGACTTCTGATAGTGGAACGAAGACACGAAACTTGTGATGGTCGGTACGATGAGAAGCTGTACTGCACAGCAAGGCGGATATGCCTGCCTCGTTCAAATTTTCTGTCACGGCCTCGATGGTGAGGTGGTCGTCAATATCAAGCACGACCAGACCTGACTTGGTGGCGCTTGCCTTGCTCCTGCGACCATTCTTAAACGCAGTCGCACAAATCAGTGGCGCACAGTCTTTGCTTTCAAATTCCTCCTCGGCATATGCTTCCATGATTGCGACGAAGCTATCGAAGTCCAGGACCTCGCAATCAGAGGGACGGTTGTTCTCAACGCGATCGAAGAGAGAGATGGGGCCAATACTCATTGGTAAGCCTCCTGTGTTGATTTCAATGTTGGTATTTAGCTGACAAGCCTGCCGGGCTTGTCAGGTCAGCTTGAACGCGCACAAGTCAGCCACGAAATCTCTGTCAGCCCTAAATATGTGAGAGGAGATTTCCAAATGTCACATGACCGTAAAACGATCCGAAACATTGACCCCGACGTCCTGCTGGAGGCGAAGATATTCGCCCTTCAGCACGGCATCACGCTAGGTGACTTGATCAACCGAAGCTTAGACTTCTTCATGTTGGAGGCGGAGTTCGAGGACTAGCTGATGATGCCACCAATTGAACTGCCGCCCCAACACTGCCAACCGTGTTCGCCACGCATCGCATGTACGATCTAGTCTATGTCCAGCAAAGGCTTAGGGTAAGCGTCGTGAACAACACCGTCCAATTCTCGCCCCTTGCTGTGGATGACTTTTGAGCTTTCGCCCTCCCATTGCTTGAAAAAAAATGGGACATTCGCCACAGCACACTGATCGCGCAATGACCGAAACCAGTCTGGATTGACGGGACGATAGTTCTTGCCGTTCTCCCCACCGGTTATGACCCAGTCGATCTTATCGATGTACGCGCTCAAATCGACGTCGCCGAGAAGAGGTTCCATACTCAGAAACCTGACCGTTGCAGGAATGGCCGTGAGTGCTCCGAGCCGATCCGCCTCCTTTTGGCTCTCAACCGTCGCGCCCAACCAAACGTTGCGATAGCCCTCTCCCCAGTCTTCTGGAAGAAACCGCACAATGTTCTGTGGCCGTTTGGTCAGCATCAGGAAATCGAGATCGGGGCATTTCCTGATAAGCCCCCATAGCTCGTCCCGCCACTCGGGAATAATTGACTTATGGTTGTCGAACACATCTGCCAGCGACGCACAGAATACACGGTACCGGCATCCTTCTGCCCTAGCTTTCTTTTGCCAACGTAGGAGCTTTGACCAGTCCTTTGTGCGCGTACGCAGGGCGTGAGGCCCCCATCTCGGGGGCAGCTTATGCAGCCCCCGTTTATCCCACGCTTCCGCATAACAGAAGTCGCAAGCCGCGCTGACTTTGGTGCAGCCGATCCACGGGTTGAATGTGTGGTGTGTCCACTCGATGCCTGAGTTCTCAGCCATGGTCAGCACCTCCGAACTGCTCGACTTCATCATTCACAGCACTGGGAAGACCCTCTGTACTGTACCCATCCACGTCTGCATCCGATATTAGAAAGTCCTCTGTGTCGCAGATACTGCGGGAAATGTTCGGGACTACTTGGCTCGTCATAAAACGCCGAACTAGATCAGCTACGCCGATGTGCAAAGCTGACGTATCGATGACCCAACTCACAGATTCTTCAACAAGCTCCGGTAGAGCCGCACGAAAATCACCCAGAAATTTGATGAACTCTGGGTTCTCATCATAAGACAAGAGCGCAGTAGCAATTTCATCCCTCATTTCTGTTTCACATGCGTCGCATGCCATTTCGGGACGTTCCGGTATCGCATTTTCGAGGCCTCCAAGAATGGCCACTGTCAGTGCGCTCTCGATTTGTCCGCTAAGCTCATAGGCAGCGTAGTCTGAAGATGACCAAATGGTTTCTTCAAGTTCGAATTCGACTGTCTCGATTGCTTGCGAAAGCGCTTCGTGAATATTGCCGTCATTAACTTCGAAGTCGAGCTCCTCCGTCACGGCATGTAGCATTGCTTTTCCGGCGATAGAAGCAGGCTGCGCTATCGTGTTTTCTGACGGCTCAGCTTTTTCTGTCAGTAATTGTAACAACAACTGATCGCGTTGATCACTGCTGAGGTTAGAAATGTTTTGGGCTTGCATGGGAATTTCCTCCATATCTGCAAATGAACGCCCAGGGGACCTGGACTGCCGCATGATTGCGATGTGGAGAGATCTATAGGGGTCACCGAAATTACTGACGGGTACCCAAGTGAAATTTTGCAAGTATGTTTTAAATCAACTACTTATGCGTCTTTATGAGATCAAGAATTGCGAGGACGTCCAATAATCCCGCTGCATCACAGCCCGAAATGATACCTTCGGTGATTCGTATGGATGGCTGCGATCTTCGCCGCAGATTCATACCGCGTTCAAATCCTAATTTTTCATGCCACTTGTCTACCCGCCACTTATACAGCAGCTTATTGAACGTGATTTGTTGGCGCCAGTCACTCAGGGCGTCATCGTCGCTGCGTTCGGTCTCTGCCGCGAATGTTAGTTCTGTAATAACCTCTTTGCTTATTTCCCCATCTAAATCGACTTCAATGAAGGCATAGAACTCCGCAAGAAATCTTGCGAACGGAGAAGCAAAGTATTTTCGCCCGGTCTTTATCTTTTCAACTGTCTTCGCATTCCACTCGTCCTCAGTACTGCAATCGCTGATACTGGTTTCAAGCTCATCACAGGAAAAATCGTCGAAGAATTCGGCCAGCAGGATGAACAACAGCGGTCGCGCGTATAGTCTGCTGTTCTTGGGCTTCATTTCATTCAGGCGTTGAAGTGCAGCACGACTAGCTTCTGACACTCGCCCAGATTCTTCGATCTCTTTCTGAGCAAGGTAGAGGGTTTCCCAAAAAGAAAGCCCCCCTTCGAAGGAAGGACTTTCAATTTCCCACTCCCTCACAGACGAAATGATGTCCTTCACATGAGAGAATTCGTCTGATGAAAGAAGGTGCCGCGTTGGGCCCGCCTTGCGGGGCTTAGCCAACACGCGTTTCAAGGAGTTTCCAAGCTTCACCTCAAAGTCAATTGAGCGCTTGAAGACCCTATAGGTGTTTTCAATGTCAGCTAGTCTCTCCAGGTGGACATCATATTCGCATCGATATGCAGCCTCCAATTTTTCCGCCGAGATAACGAACGGAAGCAGAAACCGAAAGCGCTCCGTGTTTGCGATTTCAGGATCAACATCGAAGAATCCAGCACCAGATCGGAGGCTATCTTGTCTTTCCTCGTACCTAGAATAGGAGTCAGCGGCCCAGAGCCATTGATGAGCTTCGAAAATGCGGCTGAGAACAAAGTTGCTCATATGATTGTCGCCTTTCACGAGGGACCAACTGGGATATAATACCATTACCATGGCTCAAAAAGTTTCATGTCAGCAGTTGGCAAAATGCAAGCCGATCATGCCGCATGGGCAACATTTGTCCATATTCGGAATATGGTTCGAGGCATACCTAAGTAGCCGACTTCTAAGCAGGGATATCTGCGATCCAGTTCAAACAGTGGTTAATGCTTAAAGCAGTTATCGCGATGCCATCTAACGAACTCACTCCTTGGACGCTCTGCAAGCCGCTCTGGAGCCAGAAGCTGGCCAGACGAATTGATCATTGATCGAACTGAATCTGCGTCATTGGCCTGCCGAGAAACCTTGATCTCTAGCTCATCTGACAAACCAACCAACCCACGGTCGAACATCCAATGTGCGGTCCCGGACAACGCGATGCCGTTGCTGATGATATCTGGACCATCATGTTCAACAGGCCGGATATGTGCGGCCTCAACCTCGGCCCGACCACCGCCGTTTATCAGTCGTAGACCTGTAATTGCGCATCTCTCCCCGTATGCCCTCAAGACTGTGCTGCGAAAATTGCGATCCCGCACAACCCGCGTGGTGAGTTGGTTCACCCTTTCGCGAATAGGTGTGTGAACGAAGCCATCTCGAATTTCGCCAAACCCATCGTTGATAGAATGTTCACCTACCCTCGGCAGGGTAACGGTTTCACGACCTAATCCCTTTTCAACAATCCGGCTAAAGTCTTCGGGTGAAAGCGGCCTGACCGCCGCCTGCGCACGGCCCGATATATTTCCTTGATCGTTGAGCAGCCCTCTTTCGATGATCGACTTATCATCCCTGAACGGGACAGGTTCACCAAAATCAAGGTATGTGTTTGGCTCGATAACGGCTAAAAACATGTCACCATGGCGCGGGTCAGGGATGATCTCTTGGACCTTTGCAACTGCGAAGTAACCCTTCGTATTGGCGACCTTTCTGGGCTCCAAATAGACGATCCAGTCACCTTCACACTGCTGCGCCCGCGTCAGGTATTGCTTTGGGAACTGGTACTGTTCTGATGGTACGTCATCGTAAATCGAATCCGTTCGGTGAATGAAGATGCCAAAGCCCATAGGTTAATCATGTCGAAAGCCACTTCGGTTGCCAATCGCTTTTCACAACGGTCAGTTTCGTCAGCGTGACGCTCCAGGAAGCCACCGATAGAGGGTAGGAACTGATACACCCACAGCCGCTGCAGCGTCTTTCACGGCGGTTCCTGATGCCAGTAGCTCCCGCACTGCGACGATCTTCTCCTGTGTCATTCTACGGGGCCGACCACCGGTGCGCCCTTTGGCTCTCGCCGCATCAAGGCCAGCCTGTGTTCGTTCCCGAATGAGGTCGCGTTCAAATTCGGCGATGGCAGCGACGACGTGGAACATCAATCGCCCGGAAGAAGTGTTGGTATCGATAGCCTCTGTCACTGATAGAAAATCAATGCCGCGCCGCTTCAGGTTTTCCATTATCTCGATCAAGTGCGGCAGGCTACGGGCCACTCGATCCAGCTTATAAACAACCAACGTGTCATCAGCATCGGGGCGAAGGAAATCCATGGCCTCGGCCAATATCGGGCGATCCCTTTTAGCTCCTGATGCCGTCTCAGTGAAAATCCTACTGCAACCGGCGGCTTCCAATGCCGCAATTTGGGCATCGTGTGTCTGGTTATCCGTGCTGATCCGTGCGTAACCTACCTTCATCAGGCCTCCTTCTCATTACTCATCGGTAACATACCAATCAGAGGAAGCCGTTTCGACAGGGCGTTCTGAGAATACCCAGCCCTGTGTTTTCCAGGCCAGGTCAGTTCATGAACCGCGGTCGTTATGAGAACCTCAAAAACGACCGTTATTGAGGGGACGTTCATTGTCAAAGTAATCATCAGATAGGTTCAACGCAGGAGACATTAGGTCGGGATCAGAGATTGGAGCGAGAATGAAGCACGTTGCCATTGCGAAGAGGCAAAATCAACTTAGCTCTAGAAAAGATCATAAACATAGTTTTGCATTGGGAAGACAAAGCTATAAGAAGTATCAACAGTTTAGGGGCAGCGAATGACCGATAACGAAAGAGCTTTGGAGCATGCGTGGAAGTATTTCCAACTTCATGCGAACCAGCGCGTAACGACGTTCAATTACTTTGTAGTGTTCTCTGGATTGCTAGTAACTGGCTTGGGAGCATCGATACAAGACTTGCCACGTTATGCATTGGTCAGCGTAACACTGGGCCTACTTCTCATCATACTGTCTTACCTATTCTTTCGGCTAGATCAGAGGGTGTCATTTCTCATAAAGAACTCCGAAGATTTTATTAGAAAGTTAGAGCCGCCGAGTGCCTCGCTGTTTGGGGATGAAGTTGAACTAACTGCGGTAGCGAAGAAGAATGGGTACTGGACTTACGGGCAGGTGTTTCGCACGATGTTTTTTGTCATGGGCTGTATTGGGTTTTCGGGTGCAGCTTACTCAGGCGTCAACTGGGCCTGGAGTGACTGGTGTGCTTCTGTAGTCACGAGCGAAGATCTGTGATTGGTACGTTGGGTGAAACCTTGGTATCAAACCTCCCCTCACCTCGGATCAGCTGACTTAACATAGATGCTTGATTCCGTTTTAATGTTGGTAACTCTATCCGATTTGCGTCGTTAGCTGTTGGCAAGAAACCAGTAAATCATGTCTCTTTGGGCTTCTTCGGGAAAATAGGGTGCTTTTTAAAACGAGATTCCCCAAGTTTGTTTTGATGAATCTAGTCGCCCGTTTGACTCATAGGCACAATTCAGCGGCCAAGGAGCGAAAATCTGCGATATTGCTCATAACATCTGCTGTTTGTTGAGCAGACACATCTTTGCATAGAATATCAGCGATCTTAATTTTGCTCTTAAAACCTGCTCCATGTTTGGAATATTGGTGTCCTTCAAGCCCACATGAAATTGGGTGAGACGTGTCGATACTCCTAATGAACTCCGCATTTCGGTACTGCTCCAACTCAAGCGGCATGGCGCATCCGAGTAGGTGATGTGGGATACCCGCATCTATTTCTCCAGAATCATGCAGGGTTCGAATAAAACTTTGTCGTCCATTGACCATGCTTTGCCAGTAATCAGTGCCTTCCGAAACTTGCTCATAAAACCGCGAATTATAAGATATACCTATCACGTCCGCGTGTTTAGCCATGAATCTGTAGCATCGTACAGCATCGGTCAAAGTTTCGCCTTGTACGACCCCCATCCTGCTTCCCGAAGGAATAGGATTGAGATCACTCCAGTCCATGAAGCTTTGAATTGTGGCCTGGCTGTCGTCCAATACATCGGGCACCACGTACACGTCGGGCCTTACAAGTTTGATTATATCGACGTAATCATCAGCAGACATTGCTCTTCCTGTTTCGAAAACTCCGTTGTCCAAATAGGTGATCCGAGTCTTGGGACGGTTCAGAACGAGTGTTCTGTATTCGGGGCAATTCATGATGTAGTTCGAAATCAGAAAATCAAAATCCGTGCTGCTTTCGACTGCCCTCAACAGAGAGACAGGTGCTTCATGCGCGATCTTCATCTTTCATATCCAATCTTACATGCCCCCTTAAAATCCAGTGCTGAACCACCGAGTGGCCAGACAGGCTAAGCAGCTGGGATGCAGAAGCAATTGTATTTTTTTGAGTTTTTCGACACAGTGATCCAGCAAAGATCAATAAAAATGCTGCGTCAGTAATAAATGCACCTTGTCCTATGCCTCTTTTCATCGGAGTATTTTTTCAGCTTTTGACCTCTATTCCAAATCCTGAAATCAAGTTCACGTACCGAGATCGGACGTAAATCTTCTCTCACCAGTTCAGCTACTCTTTCGCCGATGTAGACTGAACATGCGCGAAGCTCGATTTCTTCAGCCGAGCCCGATGCGATAAGCTGTTCTTCAGAGATTCTCTTCTCCAACCAAGGATCAAGCTCTAACAACCCATCTTGCCGAAATACGTAAGGGAGTATGTTGTCTGCAAAGACTGTAAGATCGTCAAAGTCTGGAAAGTCCAGAAGTGGTGAGTTAGGTTCTGCCATTTGCATGTCTTGGAGTAAAATTTGCGCCCTTTTGTAGAACGGAATCGAAACACCAAAATAGTTCGCTCGGTCATCAAAGGGAAGCATCTGAGAAAGCTTTTTTACCGCTTGGTCCGCACTATCTGAACTTTTCAGGAAGCCGAGATAGTCACCAGAATACTTCTCAACCACCCAACCGCCAAGCACTCTGAGGGCTAGGGCAAATAGCTCCATGAGTTCTTCCATGTGCTTATTATAGATGTCTTGCCTTAGCATTTTTGCACAGTCAATCGGGCGAATGCGCTGCAAGTAATCCGCAGAAGGAACCCCGCTACTCTGAACATATTCCTTTAAGCGGCGGGCAACAGTGAAATAGCCTGAGACCCCACTGTCTTTGTCTAAAAATGGGAAATAACCCGATCCGAAATTAATCGTATCAAGTAGAACGAAAAACCTTAGGGTATCCTCGCCTTGCCCCAATAAATGGTGTTCGGGCGTATGGTTGAGTTCTGAAACTTCTCCCAACCCCAACTTCTCGGGATAGAGATTCAACTCCTCTTCGTTGACCCGAACCCACCTAGCACTTTCAGCAACTTCACTGGTTCGAACCCTAATCTCATCGAATATGGTATTCATTGAACCGTAACACCTTTCAGATGGCCTTTCAGCATGTTCGAGAAATGAACAAATCCGGGATATCGCCTTGAAAGAGCCACTCTTTGCAGGATGCCCATGCCCCTGTTGAGAACAGTTATTCCTCCACGAGCCGCTATTCCCGACCCATCAAGATCGCCAAGCCGTGACAACTTCTCCAAATCATTCAAGGCACCACTAACAGCTGTGGTCATCCGTCTGAAGCGATTGTGTAGTGCGGCATCAATAGCATGTCCCATAACTAACTGGTCCAATGTATTTGCTGCAACCGTACCCCGAAGTGCAATCGACAGCTGCTTCGCAAACTTTTGATAGTCTTGGCGGAACCGAAGAGCTCGGTTCGAACCCGATGTCCCAGAACGGATATAACCGTGAACTTCTTCGATATCTGCGTATAGAATTTTTTGTATCTCAGTGTCAGAGAACATCGACCTCAAGAACGTATATAGGGTAGCTGGTGAAAATAGGTAGCGATCAAAGTTCATTGGACGATACCTGAAGTTCAAACTCTCCAGTTCCTCATTGAAGTGAGCTATGCATTTGTCTGAGATCGCTCCAGAAGTCAGGTAGATTGAGTTTGTTTCTTTCCAAACCTTGATAAAATCGTCAGCAGGCAACTTTTCATGGAGTCGCTGAAGGAACTCCTCGTGATAAAACGGTAGCTCTTTAGTATTACTTCTAGCGATTGCATCCAGAAACATCCTTGATAAATTGGGGTTTTCCATTTCCAAAACGTCTGCATACTCTGGGAATGAAACCGTGTTACCTTCAGCTTCACTTAAGCTGTCTATCTTATATTCAGAGTCGATAGGAATGAGACCAAGATAACCGTCCTCATCTGGATAGATCACCCGTTCTGTGCCAGATTTACGACCGACAATGCGTTCATTGTCTTGTTTTGCGTCAATCCCTGGATAGGACGAAACGGCGATGACGCCTGCTTCTAGCAGGAAGCCAAAGTCCTTATGCTCGAATACCGAACGGTTGATTTGAGACTGTAATTTCGTTCGAAACGTCAGAAGATGAGTTCTAGGAATGTAAATCTTTTCGAAAAACATGGCCAGTAGCCGCAAGCACCTAGCATGATGTTCAATTTCATTCGTGACCAGGTTACCCGAAAAATCGGTTTCGGGCCCTTTGTAAAATCTAGAATACCAAAAATTCGAATAGTAGACATCTGTATACATCAACTAGTAACCTCGTAATGCAATTCACTCCTACCACAACTTTGTGGTCTGCTGCCATCGTTCAGAATCTTCCGTCACTTGTTGGACAAGAAATCCTCTGAGACATCCTCATCAAGCTTCCTCTGGCAATACGACGTATCGCACATCCTTAATCCGCAGCGACTTAGGACGGTAACCCTTCGCCGATTCAACCTTTCATCCTCGCGACTAAGCGGCGTCCTCACTTTTAAGCTCTTCAGACTTAATAAATTCCTTTGCCAACTTCCTAGCTTGATTAATACTCTGCTTGAAGTCGTCTGCGGCAAGCGAAAGAGATTCAGGAGTAGTCGCTCGGTCCAAATCGTCACTGGACCAATCTTCCGCCCGCCGCTTACTGATGGCAAAACATGCAGCCTTGCCAACGCGATAAGCTAGAGCCCGACGTGTGACTTTAAGCAGAACTTCGCGAACGATTTCTGGTTCAGCCAGATTCCGTAGTTCGGGCTCTAGCTCTCCAGCCATGCGGTCCACCACGGAATAAAGACCGTTGATGAACAGGGTCTGGGACTCTTTGTAGTAGCGACCTGCGCGACCCTTTAGTTCCTTCTCGGCAATATCATCAGGATCGGTCAGGATTTTGATCTCTGGGACCCGCTCCAATGCCAGCGTCGATTTAGAGGCCCTTGCACCGTCAGGGGCTTTCCGAGCTTTGTTCTTTTTAGCTCGTTGGCTTTGAGCAAGAGGCTCCTCTACGCGTTCACCTTCTTTTTGTTCTTCGAGCTCTTCAAAATCATTGTCCAAACTTGTTGGTTCTGAGGTATCGGAACCCTCATCGCTGTCAGATGACGCCGAAGCAGATTTGCTTTTTGACTTACTGAGGGCCAAAGTCGGTACACGAAATTCGTCGAGCAGTTTCTGGAGGTCGGCTTGGATGTCGTCTAATTTGTCGTCGGACTTTGGCGACTCCGATTTGATGACCTCCTTGACCCAATCGGGCATTAACTCACGTACGTAATCAGCAAAATCGCTGGCCTCCATAGGTGAACGGTCATTTGGCCAGGTCAGACTATCACGATACTGATTTGGCAGAGCTAACTCATCGTCAATTTCTATTTCAATTGTTATGACCTTCGATCCAAATGGAACACCAAAAATCGGAGCAACTGCTGACCAACCTTTTCCCGTTTTTAAGTCATAGCGTTCACCTTTGTGAACGATTGAGCAGAAGGTCGTGGATGCTGTCGCAGGATTGGCCAACGCGCTAAGGGAATGGCTGTAATTGTTATGCTTCGGGTCGTGTACGAAATGCACACAAACATCGCCTTCCCTGACCCGTTCATGTCGAGGAAGCTTATCCATGACGTTCTCAAGAGTCTTGAGTTGGCGCGTCTTTCCCGTTTCGTCCTTACCACCACCTTTCGTCATAGCAACGTCAATGCGGACTTCTACTCCTTCCTTGAAGGAAGAAAACCGTCTGAAGATCGTAGATGTAACGAAGCTGCGATCAACTTTCGTCCCCATCCCTAGCGGGTAGGTTACCGTGTCGTGTTCTGCACACTCTCCGAACAAGACAACTTCCGTCCAATCGAATCTGACATCGTGCCCTTCCTCCACAACTTGATCCGTCACTTCGAGAATAGTCTCGGACGACCCGTCTTCGAGTTCAAAGTCATAACGGACATAAGTTCCCGCAGCTTCGTCAAAGCCAATTGTTACTTCGTTCACCACGCCCCCCTTACACGAGCGGTAGCGAATGCCATCTTTTGACATGGTTAACCCAGACACCTTGGCTCCGATGCCAAAGTTACCATCTAAGGACATTTCCTTATTAACGGATGACGAAAGGTCGGTCGCCCGCCTCAATTCTTCGTCATCCATCCCTTTACCTGTGTTCCAGAATGCCAATTTTCTAACGTTGTTTATCACCACGGGATAAATTCTAATCTTTCGATCTCCTTCGGGAGCCGTTGACGCGCTTTCTTCCGCATTCTTGAAGAACTCTCGAATAAGAGTGCTCTTAGGAGCCTGATCAATCAAACGGTTGATGAGAAAACGTTCGTCGTAAATCTTTAGCGGTTCGGATGCCATGAAATTACCTATAACTTGAATTTATTGCCACTGCTGTTTTCAGCCGATGAACTGAACTTTCGTTCAACCTCACTGGTTGCATCACGGAGCGCCTTGATTAACTTCTTGATGTCCGCGTCTGAGTATTCGTAAGCCCTTCGATTGGAGAGGTTTCCGATTTTTCGGATTGCTTCGAGTGCAACTTGCGCACGACCTTCGGCAAGTTTTACAAATTTCTCTCTCTTCTCACTGACATCGCCCAATGAATTTCTCCACAAATTTCTATGTTGTTTCTGCTATGATATTCACAACTAAATTGCAATAGTTTCATGAATTTCATAAGTTTGTTCGCGTAATGTGAAAAATTGTTTAGCAAAGATTCAAGGTAACCATTTGATGTATTAACATATTTCTTGATGCTTCCCACTGAAACTCGCTTACGAAGCTTGCCGCGTCCAACTGTTTGAAAGAGAGGCTAAAAGGGCGAACCTCACAAATATATGAGTATGAACCAGCCGATTCTCTTGTTGGCACAATCGTTCAACTCGGGGGAGAGAAGGTTCTGTCCTGTTTCCAACCAAGGACAGTCGCACTTGGTACAGATGTGAACATGCTGACTTATGTGGATTTTCACTGAATGCTTGCTCAAATTGCGGGTACGGCTTACCCGAGGAGCAGACAAAACGCGGATCGAAGACATGCTCATGTGGCGCAGAGTAACACCAATGGATTTTGAGTTTCAGCTAGGTTATCTCCGCAGCCAGTTTACTGAGAAAAAGTTCAATTTGAGGAGACAATCATTGGCCAAGCGTGAGAGTTACGAAACTAATATTGGATGTGCTAGTTGTGGCGCAAAAGGTAAAGGACGGTTCACCGAGAATGAAAACCCAGTCTACACAAGAGGCAAGCTGGATCGAGTTGTTGACGATCTAGATGAGGGTTTCAGCAAGAATGATTCCGCAGATGAAGGCATGTCCTGTAATTCTTGTGAGAGCTTGGAAGTGCGGCAAGTCTAGTTCGCTCATCCGTTTAATAATGGTGGTCACAGCGTCAACTGATACATGATGCACTGATCATTGCTGGGCCGATTGGATGATGCTCAATCCTTGGCGATAGTCACCTCTGGATCCTGGTTGGGGTCAGCACCGATCATTTTTCGATACAAAAACAACACTTTTCGATACAAACCTTGTGACAGGAAGAAGAAAGTTCACATAAAAACCTATAAAAGCAAGCAATTTTTTACCTTATGAAAGACATGAGGAATTTGATTCCAGGGTCGCCCACCATTTTTAAGAACTTGATTTCATACGACATTGATAATGCAGGCCAGGCATGGCCTTGGCGCCATCTTGGTGTGGCAAATGGCTGAATATCCAGCCAGTGTACACCCGGACTGCGGCAGATCGCCCTTGGCCTGTCATATCCGGCCACTCAAACGCCCGCAAAGCGGTTGACGCGCAGAGGCCGCGGGCAAATCAGGCCACTCGGCTGTTGGCCTTGATCGGGCAGAGGCACCTGTCTAACGTTCTGTTCAAAGCAATTTTCAAGGATGGAAGGATCATTTTCCATGACACCAGATGTGGAAGAGGCGCGGCGTATCGCTCTGGACCATTGTGCTGCCTGGACAAAGCGGGACCCGGACGTCGTTGCCGATCGATATGCGGAACAGGCAACCATGATCATGAACGGTGGCGATCCAATGACCAGCCGCGCCCAGATTGGCAACATGGCCGCGGGTTTCATGGCTGACTTTCCAGACCTCGTTCTGAGTCTCGATACGGTTTTTGTCGCCGATCATCATATGATCTATGCGTGGACATTCGAAGGCCACCACAAAGAAACCGGAAACCATGTTCTTTTTTCCGGTTGGGAGGAATGGGATTTGGATGACACCCTGAAAGTGACAAAGTCGCTCGGCTGGTATGATGGCATGGATTACGAGCGCCAGGTCGCCGGATGATGGCCAAGCCGCTTACCGGGACCCGCGTCATCGTTTATGGCGTCGGCACCATGGGCGTGATCGTCACCCGCCTTCTTGTGGAAAAGGGGGCCGAGATCGTGGGCGCCATTGGACGAAGCCCCGCCAAAGTTGGTCGTGACCTCGGCGATGTTGCTGGTCTTGGAATATCCCTGGGCGTCACGGTTGAAGGCGATGCCGGGCGGGTATTGGCGCGCGGCGCCGATATCGCGGTTCTTTGCGTCAGCAGCTACCTGGATGCCATGCACCAGCATTTTGCGACATGCCTTGAAAGCGACGTCAATGTCATAACGATCGAAGAAGAAACGGTGTTTCCCTGGACCACGGCACCCGAGCATGCGAATGCCCTGGATGCGCTGGCCAGGAAGAATGGTGTAACCCTTGCCGCCTCGGGGGCGCAGGACGTGTTCTGGCTTCATCTTGTCACCACTCTGTTGGGCGCGTCCCACAGGATCGACAAGGTCATCGGACATTGCACATGGAACGTGGACGATTATGGGCCTGAAGTGGCCGGTCACCTGCATATCGGCCAAACGAAAGAAGAATTCGATCGCTTTGTTGCCACCTCAGGCTGGCCGGAATTCGTAGCACGCCAAACGCTGGAGGCGCTCGTGTCGAAGCTCGGCCTTACGGTGAAAACGATCTTATCTGGCGTAACACCTGTCACGCTGGAGGAACCGATCCAGTGCCGCAGCCTTGGACGTGAGGTTCCCCCTGGTTCCGTAATTGGCACGATCGACCGCACGACTCTTTTGACGATCGAAGGGCCAGAGTTCGTATTCGACATGGAGGGGCGTCTTTACCGTGATGGAGAAAGCGACAGCAACCGTTGGCAGGTTGAGGGTGAGCCCGATCTGGAACTCAGTTGCCGCGACGCAAACTACCGTTTCACCACCTGTTCGACGCTCGTCAATCGCATCCCGGATGTTATCGCCGCAGAACCCGGGCTTTGTTCCCTCGATAAGTTGGGCCCTCCTGTTTATCGGCATGGCTGATGAATGAAAGCCTGCGCCCGGTGGTGCCCATGGGCGAACTGGCGCAAGCGGGGGCTCACTCTTTCGTGGCAACTGGCTGGCGGAATTGATATTTGAATGCGGCGTATCCACGTTTGGGCGCACCTTTGCGCGCCGCCGTGCGGATGTTCTTCAGGCCAGCGCCGACAAAACCACGCAGCGCGCTGCAAATGGCTGCGCACCGCGAGCCAGCCGCAAAAATGCGCGGCTGGCCGTAGCGATGAGATGTCTTGCCAACTGCGTGATCCTGGATACGAAGATAGGTTTTCGGGTCGATGTGGGGGTAAGACATGTGATGCACCTTTCGGATAGCGTTTCATTAGACATGCATTCGGTATGCAGATCTGCTGTGGTGCGATCGTTGTGATAAGCGTGAACAAAGCGTAAAAAATGCATGTGGGGGTAAAATGAGTGCGGAAATGACGGCACAGGGCAAATCCGAACCGCTCCAGTTGCGCTTGCTTGGTGGGTTTTCGATTGTCACGCCCCCCAATATGGTGGTCAGCTTGCCCACCCAAAAGGCCAAGGCCCTATTGACGATGATCGTTTTGGCTGGCGCGAATGGTATTGACAGGTCAATCGCTGCGTCATGGCTTTGGAGCCGTGGAAGTGACACTCAGGCGCGCGCCAATCTGCGGCAAACCTTGGCTGGTATCCGCAAGGCTTTGCCCGGAGACGTCGACTGCATCGAAAGCAGCGGCACAACTCTTCGGGTCGTCGCGGGCACAATGAAAGCGGATATTGACGCCCTCAAGCACGGGGAATTCGAAACGCTTTGGGCCAATCTTGATGGTCTGGGCCCACTGCTGGATGGAATTCAGGTGAATGAGCCGGATTTTCAGGATTGGCTGGGCAATACGCGCGCATCCGTGCAAAACCAAATGTCCGCAGCCCTTTTCACAATGGTTGAGTCAAAACATGCCAAGGACGATCATGACGACGCATTGCGCGCGAACACCAAATTGCTGTCCTTTGATGAATTTGATGAGGGCGTGCACCGGCAAGCGATGCGCATCTACGCATCCATGGGGGCACCTGCAAAAGCACTGCGTCACTTCGACAGCCTAAGTGAAACCCTGAAATCAGAGCTTGGCATTGTGCCAAGCAGCGCAACGCAGGACCTGATGGAGACGATCAAGCGTTCGGCGCGTGCGTCCCGATCAAGGCAGGCTCAACCTCTGCCGATGCCGGAAACTGCCTTAGAGCAGAACGCAAACGCACCGAATATGACGACCATCGCGGTCCACCCGTTCTTGATGCGCGGGGACCCAAGTGAAAGCACGCTTGGAGCAGAGATGGCCGAAGAAATCGCGTTGGAACTTGGTCGATTTGCGACATTGAAGGTGTCGATCGGCGAGGCAATGCAACCCGCGCACGACCGAAACGAGGCGGACAACCACCTGAACTATGTGCTTGAAGGAAGCGTCCGGCAATCGGAGGGTGGCGTGCGGGTGACAGTGCAGCTTCTTGATGCGTCAAAGCGCAATCTCATCTGGGCAGAGCGCTACGACAGGCTGGCGCAGGATACGATCGCATTGCTCGACGACATTTCCGACAGTGTCGCGGCCGCTCTGCCCGGCCGGGTTCAGGCTGATGTCGCCGAACGTTCAGGGCACCAAAGCCAGTTCCCTCTGAGTGCGCACGAACTTATGCTGCGTGGAAAACAGCTGCGCGACAAACTTGCCGCGGGCGCCATGTTGGAAGCGCGGGGCGTTCTGGTACAGGCCATCAAGCGCGACCCGCAAAATGCACGGGCGCAAATGTATCTATCCGACACCTATGTGATTGACGGCTGGCTCGGTTTGAACGACACCGATGGTGCGCGGCGCGCTCTTGCTCACGCACGGTTGGCCGTTGCCGCCGATCCCAGGGATGTGTTTGTGCAGGATCACCTGGGCTTTGCCTTTCTCAGTAACGGGATGTGGCAAGACGGGCAGGCACAGATCGACAGTACTTTAAGAAAAATAGGCAATGAAATCGAATCCAATGCCTGGTGTGGCTTTGCCCTATCGATTCTTGGCGATCACAAACGCGCCGAAATCGAAGTGCTCAGATCGACGATACGCGATCCTTTGCCACCTGCGACATTTGGGTGGATTCGGGGTCAGGTCTTTTCCCTCAATGGGCGTTTCGAGGAATCCATCGGTGAGCTGATGGGCGCGGCTGCGCTGAATTCGCTTTCCAAGGCATTCCTGGCAGGTGCCTATGCAAGGGTGGGGCGCAAAGCCGACGCATCTTTGGCATTGGAAGACTACATCGAAACACGTCGGGCGGAGTTTGCGTGCCGCCAAATGGCCATCCCTGAGGTGACTGTTCAAGGCCTGGCCGGGGGCTACCGTGCGATGTGGAAACGACAGCAGGATTGGGATCATATTGCCTTGGGGCTCAGCCAGGCTGGCTTGGCGATGGCATAGCCGGTCTATAGGCGTTCACGAATTCACGGCCCGGCAAACGGAAAATTGAGGCGTGCGCCTGCCGTTAGTCCCAAAACCTCGTCGTGCCATTGCACCATCTGATCCAATTGACGGGTGCGAAGGTTCACGTGATCGAGTTTGCTGATCCTCACTTCTTGCCCTCATTCGACTTCAGGAATTTTCTGGCTTGATGCGCTGTTTCAAAGATATGCATGCGGTCATCGTGAAATGCCTCGCTTAGTTTCATGCGCATGAAGGCTGAGCCTGCGTAGCGCGACACGTTCCGGTAAAACCGCTTTTCAAGCCCTGCCACCATCGCCGCCCAAGAGCTGACGACATCATCGTCAATCCGGCAAT
>Ga0316208_1000491_pt1 | contig 47880 bp, 39 predicted proteins | sample 3monopyrite_MG_FD_204944 | JGI IMG/M metagenome (GOLD analysis project Ga0316208, IMG submission 204944) | Microbial mat bacterial communities from mineral coupon in-situ incubated in ocean water Damariscotta River, Maine, United States -... | ecosystem: Environmental > Aquatic > Marine >... | reverse complement strand
GAACAAATCTCTTTTTTATTGTACTTTTACTTAACAACATTTTTTTTTGAATGAATATTACTACTTATTGTTTTTCAATATGTTAGTAATATTCTTTCTTTTCAACATTGGACTTTAAACAACTTCAAAAAAAAATATTCAAGATATAGCAAAGCTAGGAAGAAATTAAAAATAGAAAGTTGCTTATTTCAAGATAATTAACCCCCTGACAATCTCAGAATTTCTTCTTTATTAATAATTTCGATCTTTCTAGCATGTGTTTTTATTAACTCATCTTCTTTAAAGTCTTTCAGCAACCGAATCAATGTTTCAGTAGCTGTCCCAACGAAATTCGCCAAATCCTCTCTTGAAAGGTTAATCATGTCCCCATTATAAATATCATTCAAAAAAATCAATGAAAAAGCCAGTCTTTCTTTAACAGGTTTTTGAGCCAAATTAGTAATGAACGTAGCTCTTTCTGCTAATTCAATAGATAGTTCTTTTAAAATTCGATTTCGCAGCATTAGATTACTGTCAAGCATATCTAAAAAATTTGCTTTTGAAATATAGCAAATGTTACAATCTTCTAGTGATTCAGCAGAAACTCTATAAGGCTCTCCACTGAACATTGCTCTAAAACCAACAACTTCACCTTCCTTAGCAACGTGAATTATTTGTTCTTTACCTTCTTCTCCTCGTGTATATATTTTGACTTTACCCTCATTCAAACAAAAAACTCCTCTTGGAATTGAACCTTCCAAAAATATGGACTGGTTTTTTTTGTAAAAAGAACATGTTTTACTAGCTTCCAAATTATCCAAATCATGATTACAAAAATCTTTAAATAAAGAGTCTTTCCTTACACCGCAGTGCTCACAAGAAACGAATTTATGCGACTTTTCTACCATCCTTTTTATTCAATTTGTTCAAAGATAGGATAAAATAATTTTAAATTCCCTAACCTAAGGCTCATTATATAAACAATTTGTTAAGTAACTTTGTGTATAAATTAACATTGTGAAAAATCTAGTTGAAAAGTACAACGTACCCGGCCCAAGATATACATCCTACCCAACTGTGCCCTTTTGGAAGAACAATCCACTATCTGTTGATGATTGGGCAACTACCATTACTAGAAATTTTAGCACATTTCAATCAAAAGACATTAGTTTATATATTCACCTTCCATTTTGCGAAAGCCTTTGTACATTTTGTGGTTGTCATAAAAGAATTACAAAGAATCATGCTGTAGAGGGGCCATACATCAATGCGGTAATTAAAGAATGGGAACTTTATAACGAAACTTTCAACTTCTCCCCTGATGTGAGAGAATTACATTTTGGTGGAGGAACTCCCACATTTTTTTCGCCTGACGAATTAATTCGTTTGGTAAAAGCAATTTTTAAAAAAGATTCGATAGATCCAAGTCATGCTGAACTTAGTTTTGAAGCACACCCAAATAATACTTCTGAAGAACATCTGAGCAAACTGCATACATTCGGTTTCAGAAGACTAAGTCTAGGTATTCAAGATTACAGTCCAACAGTACAGCAAGCTATTAATAGAATACAACCTTTTGAGGATGTAAAAAAAGTACATGAGCAAGCAAAAAAAATAGGATATAAATCCATTAGCCACGACCTTGTTTTTGGTTTACCTAAGCAGAAATTGAATGATATTGTTGATACCGTTCAAAAAACATTGCAACTACGACCAGACAGAATTGCTTTGTATAGTTACGCTCACGTACCTTGGATAAAAGGCAATGGTCAAAGAGGTTATGACGAGTCGGATTTACCCCAAGATTCTGAAAAACGAGCATTGTACGTTGAAGCTAAAAAAATGTTGGAAGCAGAAGGTTATATTGAAATTGGAATGGATCATTTTGCTCTAGAAGAAGATGACCTGGCGATCGCTTTTAACGAAAAAAACTTGCACCGCAATTTTATGGGATACACCACGCAAAACACAAAATTTTTACTCGGTCTAGGTATGTCTGCCATTTCTGATAGTTGGTTTGGCTTTGCACAAAATGAAAAATCGACTGAAAAATACATGAAAATTGTGAATCAGGGAAATATTCCAATATTTAGAGGTCACATTCTTAATGAAATTGATTTAGAAATTCGTCAATACATTCTTGACTTAATGTGTCATTTTGAGACAGATTTTGACACTAATTCTAAGAATAAAGATTTACAATTTTCCATCATTCAGCGTTTGGAAGAAATGATTAAAGATCAATTAGTGATTATTGAAGATAACAAAGTAATAGTCACACATGAAGGAATTCCTTTTGTTAGGAACTGCTGTATGGCTTTTGATCAAGACTTAGTTAACACTTCACGACAAGAAAACATGTTCTCAAAAACTATATGAATCAGAAATCTTGCTATCACTGCGGCGATGATGTCATCGGAAAAGGATTCAATATAGAAGAAAAAGAGTTTTGTTGTAACGGTTGTAAGAGTGTTTACCAATTACTTTCTTCCAATAATTTAGATGGATTTTACAATCTTGAAGCAAAAGCTGGGACGCGACCACAAAAATCTGACAAGCATCGTTTTTCTTTCTTAGATATTGCTAGCATCCGTAAAAAACACATCAACTTTGAGGATGAGTATTCAGTGCATGTCACTTTATTTCTGCCTCAAATTCATTGCGCATCTTGCATTTACCTGTTGGAAAACATTAATCGAATTGAAGCAAAAATTAAATCTTGTCAAGTCAATTTTATAAAGCGCGAAGCTACAATCATCTTTGACAAAAAAATGCCCTTCTCTGAACTCGCTAATATTCTTTCGAAAATAGGATATGCTCCTAACTTCGGTAATCGAAATGAGCAAAAGAAAAAACAAAGTAAAACCTACTTATACAAACTAGGTGTATCAGGATTTGCCTTTGGTAGCATCATGTTATGGACGTTTCCAGAATATTTTGATATTGCAAAAAGCAATCCTGGCATTCAGCAGTTCTCTGCCTACTTAGCGTTCATCGTTTCATTACCCGTATTATTTTATTCTGCCAATGAATATTTTATTTCTGCATATTATGCACTGAGACATAAAACCATTAACCTTGATATTCCTATTTCTATTGGAATTCTTGCTTTATATCTAGAAAGTATCTATCAGATTTTTGCGATTGGAGGTACTGGCTACATTGACAGTTTTGCTGGATTCGTATTCTTTCTTCTTATAGGTAAATGGTTTCAGAGTAAAACCTACCAATCGCTCTCATTTGAACGAGACTATACTTCCTATTTTCCAGTTGCAGTAACAAAATTAGAAAATAATAAAGAAGTAATTGTTGAAGTCAGTGAAATCAGAGTGGGAGACGAAATTATTATTCGCAATCAAGAAGTTCTTCCTTGTGATGCCATTTTACTTTCTGAAGAAATTAAAATTGATTATAGTTTTGTTACCGGAGAGTCTATCCCTGTGAGTAAAAAGAAAGGCGACTCTATTTTTGCTGGAGGTAAATTGATTGGTAAAAAGAGTCTATTCACTGTAGAAAAAGAAAGTAATCGGAGTCATCTTACTCAGCTCTGGAATGAGGTCAATAAGGGTGATATCATAGAAAAACCTCAAAAAGACAAACTTTCCATCTATTTTTTAATTGCTATTTTATTTATTGCAATCCTCTCTGGCATTTATTGGTATTTCATTGATTCTTCTCGGACAATTGAAATCGTTGTCGCTGTATTGATTGTTGCATGTCCCTGTGCTCTTGCACTTTCAAAACCTTTCACTTATGGTAACATCATGCGTGTTCTGGGAAGAAATGGTTTGTATCTAAAAAACAACACTATCATTGAGAAAATAAACGATACAACCGACATCGTTTTTGATAAAACAGGAACCTTAACAACGAATAGCACTAACCATGTTGAATTTTTTGGTGAAAATCTCTCACAAGAACAGATTAACCAAGTCGTTCTATTGGCAAATTCATCCACCCACCCCTTATCAAAATCAATTGTTCGTTCGATCAAAGTCAATTCTTCTAACACTAATTTTGAGTTGAAAAAATTCAGCGAAATCGAAGGCAAAGGAATTGAAGGAGAAATAAATGGTGAGTTGGTAAAAATTGGTTCTGCTCGATTTGTGCACGCTACAGAAAAATCGATATATAATGAGACATCGTCGCATTTATCCATCAACAACAAATACATCGGTCGCTTTGTTTTTCAATCAGAATTTAGACCAGGAATAATTGATCTACTTGAAGAATTATCCAACTCTTATTCAATACATATCCTGTCAGGTGACAAAGACAAGGATAAAGAATTCATCAAAACAAAGATTCCAAATATACACAATTTACATTTTGAGCAATCACCGAAGGATAAATTGAAATACATTCAATCTATTCAGAATTCCAATCACAAAATAATGATGATAGGTGATGGATTAAATGACGCTGGGGCATTAGAATATGCGAATGTTGGAATAGCTATTTCCGAGGACATATTTCGCTTTTCTCCAAAATCGGATGCTATACTCGAAGCATCTAGACTCTTTTCACTGAATCAACTCATTTCAACTTCAAAATTCTCTCAACGTGTCTTATTAATATGCTACATTTTTTCAATAGTTTATAATTTAGTAGGATTATCTTTTGCAATCACAGGAAATTTATCTCCACTTATCGCAGCAATACTGATGCCATTGAGTTCAGTAAGTATATTGATAATCAGTGTATTACTAGTTAGATTAAAAAAATAGACTGTACTATAGCATTCTATTTGTCTTTATTTTAATGATTTTAAATTTGAAACATGACAATAATCATATTTCAAACTGATGAGATAATTTACCTTTGTCATTGTATTGTCATAAAGCAATAGAATGGGTGTTATATATCTATTATTAGTGGTCAGTTTCGTTATAGCAATTATATTTTTGCTTGGTTTCTTTTGGGCAACAAAAAACGGCCAGTTTGATGACGATTATGCACCTTCAGTGAGAATCCTTTTTGAGGATGATGAAATTCCAATTAAAAACACAAACACAGAATCGAATGGAAATCGAAAAGTTTAGTTACGATAATAAAATCGTTAAGAATTTTGCTTACGCAACAATAATTTGGGGTATTATAGGAATGCTTGTAGGTCTAATCATTGCCACGCAATTAGCATGGCCAGATTTTTACAATGACTATTTACCGTTAAGTTGGTTGTCATTTGGTCGTTTAAGACCCTTACATACCAACGCCGTAATATTCGCCTTTGTGGGAAATGGTATTTTCATGGGCGTTTACTATTCTCTCCAGAGACTACTCAAAACAAGAATGTGGAGTGATAAATTGAGCAATATTAACTTTTGGGGTTGGCAATTTATCATTGTTTGTGCTGTTATTACACTTCCTTTAGGGATTACTTCTGGAAAAGAATATGCTGAACTAGAATGGTGGATTGATATTCTTATTACCGTCTTATGGGTCGTATTTGGTTTCAATATGTTTGCCACAATTCTTACAAGAAGAGTTAAACACATGTATGTTGCTATTTGGTTCTTCATTGCGACATTTGTTACTGTTGCAATACTGCATATTTTTAACTCTTTCGCATTACCCGTTTCATTCATGAAAAGTTATTCATGGTACGCGGGAGTTCAGGATGCGCTGGTGCAATGGTGGTATGGTCATAATGCAGTGGCCTTCTTCCTAACCACTCCCTATTTAGGATTAATGTATTACTTTGTTCCTAAAGCAGCTAACCGTCCTGTATATTCATATCGATTATCCATTATTCACTTTTGGGCGCTAATTTTCTTGTACATTTGGGCAGGACCTCATCACTTATTATATACTTCTTTACCAGATTGGGCACAAACTCTTGGAGTTGTATTCTCCGTTATGCTTATTGCGCCATCATGGGGTGGAATGTTAAACGGACTATTAACTCTTCGTGGGGCTTGGGATCGAGTACGTGATGATGTTATGTTGAAATTCATGGTAGTTGCCTTAACCTGTTATGGAATGGCGACTTTTGAAGGACCTTTACTTTCTTTAAAATCAGTAAACACACTATCTCACTTTACCGATTGGACCATTGCTCACGTTCACGTTGGTGGTTTAGGATGGAATGCCATGTTTACATTTGGTATGCTGTATTGGTTATTTCCAAGAATGTTTAAAACGAAACTATATTCTAAAAAATTAGCTAATCAACATTTTTGGATTGCAACCTTAGGTGTTATATTATATGCAATTCCTATGTACATAGCAGGGTTTGTTCAAGGATTAATGTGGCAAGATTTTAATGCTGATGGAACATTGGTGAATGGAGAGTTTCTCGATACAGTAACGGCTCTTAAACCATACTTTATGCTAAGATCATTAGGTGGTTTATTATTCATCCTTGGTGCTTGTATGATGTTTTATAATCTCATTAAAACTGCAAAAGCCGGTAAACTTGTTGCCAATGAAGAAGCAGAAGCTGTAAACATGAGAAATGCCATTGCAAAAGTGGAAGGTAAACATTTCTGGCATCGTTCTATTGAGAAAAAACCCATTCGTTTTTTAATTGTTACACTCATTGTTGTGGCTATTGGAGGAGCTGTTGAAATCATACCAACGATGATTGTCAAAAGCAATGTACCAACAATAGAACAGGTAAAACCATACACTGCTCTTGAGCTAGAAGGTCGTGATTTATATATTAGAGAGGGTTGTTACAACTGCCATTCTCAAATGGTCAGACCACTGCGTTTTGAGACTGCACGCTATGGTGAATATTCTAAATCTGGAGAATTCGTTTACGATCATCCATTCCAATGGGGTTCTAAAAGAACAGGACCAGATTTAGCAAGAGAAGGGTCTAAAAAAATTAGAAAAAACAACAAATGGCACTATGAGCACTTAATACGTCCAAAAGATGTTTCTCAAGGTTCTCTAATGCCGGCATATCCCTGGATGAACGAAAATGATTTGGATTTATCGTACATCGAGAAAAAAGTAAGAGCAATGCAAACCCTAGGCGTTCCTTATCCAGAAGGTTTTGATATGGAAGCAAGAGAAAAAGCTGAAATGCAAGCAGAAGTAATTGCGGCAGATATTGCTCAATCCCTTCATGATAATCTTCCAACAGAAGAACTAAAAAATGCATTCGATATTGATAAGAAAACAAAAGAATTAAAAACAAAAGAAATCATCGCATTGATTGCTTACCTTCAACGTTTAGGAAGAGACATCGAAACAATAGATGACGTGATTGAATAATTAAAAGGCTATGTTAAGATATATCAAACACAATTTGACAGGAATAGATGGGGTTGAAATATATCCTATTATCTCACTTCTCATTTTCGTACTCGTTTTTACCGCAGTCATTTACTATGTGGTACGAATGAAAAAAGAAGATATTGAAGAATTAAGTAGCATTCCCTTTGATGATGTTGTCAAAAAGGAGGAATTAAACAACAATTAGAGAACACACTAAAAGATAGATTATGAATTTTAAAGGACAAATTATTCTATTTATATTTTCATTCTTTGCATTTTTAAGTAATGCACAAGAGGGTGAAACATTATTTAATACCAATTGTGCCGCGTGTCACCTTCTGGGAAAGGACGGAACTGGTCCCAACTTAAAAGGAGTACAGCAAAAATGGAATGATGCCGATGAAGGCGATTTTTTGTATGAATGGGTAGGAAATTCCATGGGTTTAATTGCTTCAGGAAAAAGTCAAATGGCTCTTAAAGCAGACGAATATAGTCCAATGCCCATGCCACCTATGCCATTGTCAAGTGAAGATATTGATGCAATATTTAGTTTTGTTGATTCATTTGAACCTGCTCCACCTCCAACAGAAGAGAAAACAAAAGTAACTTCTACAACATCTGCAGAAAAAGTAATTAAGTATGTCCCCAATTACAAGAAAAACTTAAAATTATTCTACTGGCTAATTATCGGACTTGGAATACAGCTAATTGCCATATTCTCAGTGTCAAGTTCTTTGAAGTCTATCATTAAAATGGACAAATTAAAGAAAGTCAAAAACTCAAGTATTAATTCTATTCTCGTTTTGGTTGGAATGTTTGGCCTAATTGGACTCAATAACAACTCGCATGCATTGAGTTTTATGTCTCCAGGTCTAGCAGAGGATAATTCTCCATGGCTGCTTGTTGAAAACAGCGACTTAGTCGTTCTTGTAATTCTTAATTTAATTCTCTTATTTGTATTCTTACACTTCCGTAAATTATTTATGGACATTGTTAGGACACTAAGGCCTTTAACTGAAACGCAAAAAAAGAAAGCATTGTCAAAAAGAAAACAACGGAAAATGAATGTTGTTTTAATGGATATTGTTCCAATTGAAGAAGAACAAAGTATTCTTTTGGAACACGAATACGATGGAATTAAAGAACTAGACAACAACCTACCACCATGGTGGGTGTGGATGTTTTGGGGAACCATTATCTTTGGAATCATCTACATTTTTAACTATCATATCCTTGGAACAGGTGACCTTCAAGTTGCTGCATACGATAAAGAAATGATTATCGAGCAAGAAAAAGTGGATGCATATTTAGCTGAGCAAGGTATGGAAATTGATGAATCTAACGTTGTTTTGATGGAGGATGAAAGTGATATTTCAACCGGAAAGAGTTTATTTGAAGTGAACTGCGTTTCTTGTCACAGTGTCAATGGAGAAGGGCTCATTGGTCCAAATCTTACGGATGACACATGGATTTACGGATATGATATTGTTGACGTTTTTACAATCGTAAAAAACGGAACGAAAAATGCAATGCCAGAGCACGCCTCAAAATTAAATCCTATTGAATTGCAACAAGTTTCATCATTCGTTTTATCCATGCCAGAAGTATCTGGAAAGTCTCCTGAAGGAGAGATTATTGAAGAATAACCGTATGTAAACGCAATTTTACCTTTTAATTACAATAGTAAGTCAATACGGAGAATGAATGAATTTGATAAAATAAAAGGTGATAAAGAGACATTTAGAGATTCCATTTCAACAGTAAATGATGATGGAAGTCGAAAATGGGTGTATGCGAAAAAACCGAAAGGGAAATGGTACAACCGAAGAAAAATAGTTAGTTACCTTCTTTTAATTCTTCTCTTTGGTGCTCCTCATGTAACTATTAATGGTCATCAGTCTATTTTATTCAATATAATTGAGCGAAAGTTCATCCTTTTTGGGAAAGTTTTTTGGCCACAAGATCTCTATTTATTTGCCATAGCAATTATTATTGGAATCATTTTTATCATCACGTTCACAGTAATTTATGGTCGGCTTTTTTGTGGATGGGTCTGTCCTCAGACCATTTTCATGGAAATGGTTTTCCGGAGAATAGAATATTGGATAGAAGGAGATTGGACGCATCAAAAAAAGCTAAATAAAGGTCCATGGAATGCAGAAAAAATTAGAAAAAAAACGCTAAAACATCTTATTTTCTGGATCATTTCATTTTTAATAGCAAATACTTTTCTAGCTTATATAATTGGTTCAGAAGGGCTTTGGCAGATACAAACTGATCCTTTGGGTTCTCACATAGGTGGGTTAATCGCTATTATTGTATTCACTTCTATATTCTATCTTGTTTTTAGTATGCTAAGAGAACAAGTTTGTACTACTATTTGCCCTTATGGAAGACTCCAAGGTGTTCTTCTTGATGAGAATTCAATAGTTGTAGCATACGATAATGTTCGCGGCGAAGCTGAAAAAGGTCGAGCAAAATTTAGGAAAAACGAAAACCGGCAAGCAGAAGGAAAAGGAGATTGCATCGATTGTAATCAATGTGTGGATGTATGTCCAACTGGAATTGACATCCGAAATGGAACCCAGTTAGAATGTGTCAATTGTACCGCTTGCATTGATGCTTGTGATCATATGATGGAAAGTGTAGGACTAGAAAAAGGATTAATTCGCTTTGTTTCTGAAGATGGAATAAAGAAACGAACCAAATTTCAATGGACAAGACGTATTAAGTCATATACCATTTTGCTTACTTCTATGATTGTAGTGCTGATGTTTTTATTGCTTACACGTAAAGATTTTGAAGTCACTCTTCTTCGACAACGAGGTACTACATTCCAATCCACTAGTGACGGTCTTATCAGTAATATATTTGAAATAAGCTTGACTAATAAAACACAAAACGAATTTATCATTACTCTCGAAATTGAAAACAATGATAAGGCAAGTATAGAATTAGTGGTAAAAGATTTAACTTTACCACAGGAAGGTCGATTAAAAGACCGCGTAATTCTGAAAATGCCTGTGGAAGCAATTCATGAAGGGAAAGAATTGTTAACAGTAGTAGTCTATGGAAATGGAAAAGAAATTCAACGCATTGAGACAAAATTCATAGGACCGTTGCTTTAAAAGAATAAATATGAACTGGGGAAAAGGTATCGCACTTGCATTATTTTTGTTTATTGGATTTATCATGTACATGGTGGTTACAATGATGTCAACAAGTATTGATTTAGAAAGTGATGATTACTATCAAAAAGAGATCAATTACTCTTCCGAATTGAATGCAATCAATAGAGATAAAGGATTCAACAATCGACCCAGTTTTTTGGAAACTGAAAATCATTTTGTTGTGAAAATGGATTCAGACCTTGAACTTGAAAACATAGAATTATACCTTCGCCGACCGAACGATGAAAGAGATGATAAAACTTTTTCGATTAAGGGAACCAAGAATTTTATGTTAGCAAAGAAAGATTTAGTTGAAGGAATATATCATGTTGTATTGTCATACGAATTTGATGGTGCAAGCTATATTCAAAAGCATGAAATAAAAATCTAATGATTGAAGGAATTATTGCAGGTTTTATTATTGGGTTAACTTCTAATCTTCATTGTATCGGGATGTGTGGTCCTATAGCAATGGCAATTCCCGTCAATAGAAAAAATAATGGCAGTATTCTCTTTGGTGCATTACAGTATAATTTTGGTAGGATATTTGTCTATTCCACACTCGGTATTCTTGTTGGAACAATTGGCCTAAGTATTAACACATTTGGAATTCTGCAATGGTTAAGCATCGTTTCTGGAATAGCATTGATTCTTTATGCTTGGAGAAAGCATTTCGGAAAGTTGTTCAACAGACATCTACTGGGTATAGGTATTCAATCTAAACTCAACTCTGGTCTAGGAAAACTTATGCGCTCACATTCTCCGTTTAAATTATTACTCTTGGGAGGTCTCAACGGTTTGCTTCCTTGCGGTATGGTTTTCTTTGCACTCACCAATGCTATCCTCACTGGTGATATACTCTCTAGCGGATTTGCAATGCTCGCATTTGGAGTAGGGACATTACCTGCGATGATTTCAGTTATTTTTATGATGAATAAAATTTCTATCAGTTCTCGAAAAAAAATGAGCAAAGCAGTTCCCTATCTACTTACAGTTGTGGGACTACTTGTTATACTTCGAGGTATGAATTTAGGAATACCATTTATAAGCCCAAGTGCGAAAGTGATAGAGCATAAAGTGGAAACGAATGACGGCACAGAGCTAGAAATGGAGTTGGATATCGAATGTTGCCATTGAATAAATAATTCTATATTTAGCATATTGTATTCACTTAACTATTAAACTATGCTAGGACTTATTCTACTCTTTTTTATCGGTAAATGGCACTATACTTTGGCTGAAGAATTCAACAAAAACAAATGGCTGTTTGCTATTCTCGGAATAGTTGTTTATTACGGAGGAATTATGATCGGAGCATTCATTCTTGGTCTCCTTTCTGTGTTATTTGACTTTGAAGAAGTCTTAGAACTACCTGAAATTGTACTTGGACTCATTGCACTTCCAATTGGATTGCTCGCGACTTGGGCGTTTAGAGTAATTCTTAAAAAGAGTTGGTCCAAGACAAAAATAGTTGATTCTGAAATGTTGGATGACGGTATGATTTAAAAATTTAGCTTAGTCTGAAGCTGTCAACTGCATCAAACTAGCCTCAAATCATCTAACAATATTTACGTGACCATGAAACGTCTTTCTGTCATCATCGTAAAAGTCTTTAAAGGTGATTTTCCAAGTATAAGTTCCAACTTGCACAACTTTTCCTTTGTAAGTACCATCCCATCCTACAGAAACATCATGTGATTCCCAAATGATTTCCCCCCAGCGGTTAAATATCAACATTTCGTAATCGTAGATGTCGATTCCCATAGCGTACGCCCTAAACGTTTGATTAAATTCATCCCCATCAGGCGTAAATGTATTTGGAACATACAGAACTTCCGCATCTCTTACAATCAGACTTCTACAGATAACATCTGTACAACCGACTGAATTGATTGCGGTCAAGCAAATAGTATAAACTCCCGTATCCACGGGGAATTGATGCGTTAAATTCTCACTTGAAAAAGATTCATTATATCCATTCGGACCTGTTATTGTCCAGTTATAAACGTCTGCATTGGTCGATGCATTCGTGAATTCGATTTCATTCTCTAAAGTAGTAATAACACCCGGTGAGAACGTAAAGTTCGCAACCGTTTCTGGCATTGTTCCCACTTGAGCATTGACCATCGTAAAACATCCATTTGCATCAAATATTGTAACACTATAGCTTCCTGCACAAACTCCTGTAAAGTCGCCTGTTGGACTTGTCATCCCTGTGATTTGATAATTTACTCCAGTATTAGAAGTGACAGAAATTTCTCCACTACAATTTACATCACATCCATCATCAACAACACTAATTGCCCCTGGTACGATTTCAACACCAGGACTAACGATTGCTATACCATTGACCATACAACCCAAAGCATCAGTAATGACGTAATTGTAATTGGAAGCACATAAGTTAAAAATAGGTGAAGCGTTCCCACTTTGTCCATTATATGTGAAAGAATAAGGTGCCGTACCTCCACTTCCCGCCCAAGTCATCTCTCCATCACATGCACTGAAGCATTGTTCATCCGTTGAATTAACTACTACTGTCAACTGCGTGGGTTCAGTAATGTTTTCAGTACTCACCGCAGACAGGCAATTGTTCGCATCTTGCACCATGACATCATAATTCTGAGCAATTAAGCCTATAAATGTGCCATTTGGTGACCATGTCACACCGTTATCAATAGAGAATGTGTAATTTGGAGTTCCCCCATTTCCCGTGACAACAATCTCTCCTGTGGCATCACCGAAGCAGCTAATATTTGTAACTACCGCTGTAACTGAAACAATCGTTGGTTCCATCAAAACAGCTACGTCGTTTACAAAACAACCGTTTGCATCTGTAACAACTACTGTATAATTACCTGCTGTTAAACTTGTAAAAACACCTGTTGTGTTCGTTGTAATATTCACACCATCAGACACGACATATGTTAATACTCCATTCCCACCATTTGCTACAACCGTAATTGTCCCTGAATTATCATTGTTACAATTCAAATTGTTTACTGTGACAGAAGCAATAGTCGGTCCAAGTAAATCAACCAAAACAATATCAATTAAATCAGTACAAACTCCAGACCCATCATTCACAACTATCTGATAATTGCCTGCAACTAGGTTTGTAAAAGAGCCATTTGCTGTAAATGGACCCCCATTAATACTATAGCTATAATTTGCATCACCTCCTGTCGCTATTGTGTTAATGACTCCTGTAGCTTGTCCACAGCTTGGTGCAACAGTGCTTGTAGTATCTATAACCAAGTCACAACAAATAGCTGCCGCATTCAATGTTGTCGATGCTGAAGCTTGGCAAGTTGTATTTGCATCTGTAACTGTAACTGTGTATGTACCAGGAGGTAATGAATTAACCGAAGCAGTAGCAGGGTCTGGCACAATGTCCCAAGAATAAGTATAGTTACCTGAACCATTGATTACTGAAGCAACATCTATTGTTCCGTCATTATCTCCAAGACAAGCTTCTTCGGTGAAATTAAGAACGTCAATAACTGGGTTATTGTTGACTACTAACGTAACATTTGATGTACTATCACAACCATTAACAGCCGTATTAAGTTGAGTATATATAGCAGCAACAGTTTCATTATTTCCGAATATTAGCGCTGATCCTCCTTGACAAATTGTTATTGTAGAATTCGTAGTAAAAGGTAAAAGCTCTACAACATCTACTGGTAGGCTTGTTCCAAAACAATTGTTGGCATCCTCTACGGTTACAGTGATTCCCACATTGGCAGTTGTTGTTAACGTTTGATTAGTTCCTCCAATGCTCCAAGAATATCCTATAAAAGGTCCTCCTGCATCCAGAGTTACATCAGCGCCTTGACAGTACGATAAAGGTCCTGTAATAACAGGAGTTGGTAAAGGATTCACCACTAAATCAACATTGGCGATGCTATCACAACCAGAAGCTGAGACAAAAGTTTGCGAATAAGTGGCAGCAACTGTTTCTGTATTCCCATGAATCACAGCTGATCCACCTTGACAAATTGTGATAATATTATTTGTAATAATCGAAGTCGATACAGTAATATCTACTGGTGCACTTGTTGCCGTACAACCATTACCATCTGTTACTGTAACTGATATCCCCGTTTGTGCAAGGGTGATAATCGTTTGTGTCGCATCACCAGTTGACCAGTTATAATTAACATAACCCGCACCAGCATCAAGGGTAGAATTTCCTCCAACACAATAACTTAAAGCACCTGTAATAACTGGAGTTGGCAATGCATTCACAGTCACAGTCTGAATTAGACTTGTAGAACAAGGAGCAGCCGTTGTGTATTCTACAAAATATTGTGTCCCTCCCACTCCATTTGTGATTTCTCCTGTTGTTGGATTAATTGTTGCTCCATCCGTTGGAACTGGATTAAAAGCAAACGTTCCTCCAGACGTTACAATACCTGTTGCTGCATTCACTGCACCAACACAAAAATCAGTTAAAGCAAAAGTCGGGTCAACCACAGCAGGTTCTCCGATAACTGCTGGAGCTGTAACCAGGCAAGATCCATCATTATTAGTTACTTCAATTGTATAGTTATCTGCACACAATCCTATAATCGAATTTGAGTTAGTTCCAATTGGTACTCCGAGTCCGTCTAGCCATTGGTAATTTAATGGTCCAACACCTCCAGAGGCGGTTACCGTGATTGTTCCATCACAAACGCCATTACAAGATGCATCAACTGGCGTAACAAGATCTATTGTTGCTCCACCTATATTCGCGACCGTTTCTGTACCTGTTGCTGAACAACCTGTTGCGGGATCAGTAATTATTACATTGAAAGTGTTTGCGCTCAAGCCTGTGAAACTACCTCCTGCTTGAGAAGTTGTTCCTCCATCAATGGAATAAGTATAAGTACCCGCTGGATTTGCCGTCAAAGTTATTGAACCATCGCCCAGACCACAAGATTCATCTACGATAACTGAGGTATATGTTACACCGTTCACATTCACTGTCTGAATTAAACTAGCAGAACAAGGAGCTGCCGTTGTATATTCTACAGAATATTGAGTCCCTCCCACTCCATTTGTAATTTCTCCTGTTGTTCCATTAATTGTTGCTCCATCAGTTGGAACAGGATTGAAAGTAAACGTCCCACCAGGAGTTACGATACCTGTAGCTGAATTAGCTGAACCAACACAAAAATCAGTTAAAACAAAAGTCGGGTCAACAATAGGGGGGGCAACCAAAGAAGTAATTTGATTCACAACACAGGCCGAAACACCGGAAGTTACTACTTCCAAATTATTAATAGCCACAGAAGGGTCAGATCCCATAGCATCGTCATTATTTTCCCATCTAATAGCCACTTGCAAGTTCACAATTCCATCACATAACGGTGGTAACGGAGCAGAAAAAGCCGTCCAAATTCCTTGGGGAGCACAAGCTCCTGTTCCAGAAAAAAGATTGCTCAAAAGCGTCCATCCCGCACCGCAATTGTACCAAACAGATGCTTGATCATTTGGCGGATCGCCACCTGCGATAAAATCAAAATTAAGTGTTAATCCAGTTTGTCCAACGGTATTAATTAAAGGGCTTTCCGCCTGAACATTCGTCTGTGGGCAAAAAAGCAGACCACAAAGTCCACCAGCATCATAAGCTGCTCCTCCAGGAGGATTAAAAACACTAGTTATGTGTAAGGTTTGATCACCTGTACCTGCAGTACCGCATCCGCCAACAGCAACTCCACTCTCAGCATCATTAACTTGGAAGAAGTTAGGATCAGCACCTTGTGCACCTTGAACAGAATTTAAATTCCACCCAGCTGCGGCACTTTCGAAATCATCAAAAAACAATTGAGTCGAAGATCCAGAAGCATCCGAAACATCAACAGAATAATTATCTGCACACAATCCAGTAATTGTTGCTGAATTAGTTCCAACTACGGCTCCAAGTCCGTCGTACCAAACGTATGAATAGGGAGTAATTCCTCCAGTAACAGTCACTGTAATTGACCCATCACACGCTCCATTACATGTCGGATTTGTAGGTGTAATCCCAGTAATTGTTGGACCTCCAAGGTTTACAATTGTCTCAGTCCCAGTAACCGTACAGCCAGAAATAGGATCCGTGATAACAACGTTATACGTGTTTGCGCTCAAACCTGTAAAACTACCACCCGCTTGAGAAGTTGCTCCTCCATCAATAGAATAAGTATAAGTACCCGCTGGATTAGGTGTGAGGTTAATTTGACCATCTCCCGCTCCGCAATTCTCGTTGACAACAGATGCAGTATAAGACAGTGTAGTGACTGATACCACAATTTCATATTCCAAAAAACACGACGGATCAATTGGATCTTCTGCTCTTACCCAATACGAACCAGACGTGGAAACATTTGTTCCAATTGGGTTGGTTCCATTCTGCGCATCAAGTTGAGTTGCATAATAGGTTAATGTTGATGGATCAGAACCTGCTCCAATTGCTGTTGAAAGATCAACCGTTAAAGGACTACAAGCTTGTAAAGGGGTAATAATAACGTTTGGTGGCGTGCATGCGCAAGGGTCAATAGTGATTGCAAATGACTCGGTGTATGTAGGGCAACCAGGCGTGCAGTTATCAACAATTAAATCATACGTTGTACTCACTGCGGGACAAGCATCTGTCACCAAACCTGTTGGATTAGACAATCCTGTAGTTGGAGACCATGTTGTACAAACTGGTTGGTAGATTGGTGGATCATCAAATGTTATACTCCAACCTTGCAGGGTACCTATTCCAAGACCAAGTCCTGGAGCGTCAAAAGAAAGTGTCCAAACTCCGTTAGGGTTACACCCATTTAAATTTGTCATTGGATCTTGAGGATCCCAAATTCCGCCAGCAGGGAAAGTCCCATTAAAAGCAGTTCCGCCAACGGGGACAAAAACTGTGTTTGAATAATTTCCATTAGCAACTCCAGCAGGAGCAAGTATAATCGTACATCCGCCTGGAGCAGTTAAAGTCACAGTAAAACTGCTTGGATCAAGGTTGCATGAAGCGCCAAAACCGATTGAACCTGCACCACAAGGGCATCCTCCAAAATTAGTACAAATGAAGGTTCCTGAAAAATCAAAACCATTAATCGTTACATTCTGAATAAGTCCAGTGGAAATAGAAGTCGTGTTTATTCCTTGTACATTGATATTTACAGATGCAGAACCCGATGCAACAATTTCAAATTCATTATTTTCATACGTCTCAATTCCTCCAGGATCTTGGGTGATTTGAGCAGTCCCACTAATTGTTGCACAATTTCCAATACAAACCGTTGTTGGACTTGCAGTCATATTTACATCAAAAACTGGTGCAGTAACTACAACTGTGACATTTTGTGTACAAACCTGCCCAGTTCCTGTAGTGATTTGAGAAGTATAAGTGGTTGTTGCTGTAGGAGTAACTGGTGTAGGATTGTCTCCCCCGCCACTTCCAACACCATAAGAATATCCATCATGCAACCAAACTACTTCAGAATTAATATCATTAATGAAGATTTGAACATTATCGATTCCCCAATGATCATAATCAGCACCTGAATCAGCACTTTGAAACCATTGAATCATCGTGTTGTTTGTTATGGCTGCTGGGGGTAAAGCAAAACAATAGTTGTTCCAATTAGTAAGTTGAGGATCATTTCCTCCATTTGGATCAAAATAATTAATTGTAACCCATGTAGCTCCTCCATCAATAGAATATTCGAGAAAAACACCTTCATCTGGTTCATCTGGACCTTCACAAGGTGCAGCATTCCCTTGAGTAGCGAAAAGCATATCAAAACAAACCGTTGCACCCGCGGTTGCGGCAGATAAATCATACGGTGCAGAAATTAAAGCTCTCGGAACGGATGTATTGTTGTCCATCCACGCATGTGGTGTTCCATCAACACCAGCAGGTGAACAAGGGTTAGAAAAGCTTACCGCACCTGGAGTAGAACTCCAGCCTGGTCCAAATCCACCTGTGTTAAAGTCTTCGTCTAAAACCAATTGACCGGTGGAAGACCCAAAAGCAGTCAAAACAACACTTTCTCCACAAACAATTGGGCTTGGTGTTGCAGTTGCAGTAACTGTACACTGAGCATTTGCAGTTTGACCAATTAAAAATGAGGCTAAAATTCCAAATAGTATCTTTTTCATAATTCTAGGTAAACTATATTAGCAATATCAAACGATGATAATTTTCGTTTAATTATATTATTCATATCCTTCTTAAAAATATAGAAAAGTTTGTTTTTCTCTGTCTCATCAGAATAACCTTTCGTTTCATTTGCAGTAAGAGTAATTGAAAATTCTCTTTCTGGAGAAACCTGAAGTTCAGCTCCATCATACGCATGAATTCTGGTTAAACTAACACTCAGCTCTTGATTTGTCTTGTTGGTGTACTTGAGTACAATTCTTTCATGTACTTGGTTATGGCTTTTATCTTCGTATGTTACCTTTGCAACCTCTATTGTAAGGTTATCATCGGAATAATATGTACCCCAATCTTGAGAATAGACGTTCCACTGAAGCAATAAAAAGCAACTGATAAGTAGTAGTTTCATTTCGTAAAGTTGTTTACTTTCTTTTAAAAAAGTAGGTTAATTAAACCGTAATATACGTATTTCTAATTCAATGACGAAACATAATCAATTTGGTTGCCAAATTACTAGTTAAAAGGAGCTTAGGATGGATAAAAGGTATTTTTCCAAACCAAAACTCCATAAAAAGTTAATTCCTTACGTAAACTACTTTTTTTGTTTCGAAAAATTCTTGCTCAAAGAATTCAGAAATTAAAAAATATTGAACTGCCTTCTTTACAGTTTTCATTTCTTCAGAAAGGTCCCCACCCTTTAGATAAAAAATGCCGTTTTTAAACTCATTTTTATTCTCTTTTGAAAACTTGCCCTTGGTCCATTTCAGAAAGGACGGCATTTTAGTAACGGCACGACTTACAATAAAATCGAATTGACCTTCTATGTTCTCTGCTCTTTCGTGAATTCCTTCAACATTTGACAAATCTAATGCTTGAGTTACTTCTTTAACGACTTTAATTTTCTTTCCTATAGAATCAACCAGTACAAACTGACAATCAGGAAATAAAATTGCTAAAGGAATCCCCGGAAAACCTCCTCCGGTTCCAACATCTAATATTTTTGAACCATCAACAAAGTTGACAACTTTTGCAATAGCTAGAGAATGAAGAACATGACGCTCATAAAAATTTTCGGTGTCTTTTCTTGAAATCACATTAATTTGAGCATTCCATTCTTCATACAAAGCTTGAAGTTGTTGAAATTGACTTATTTGCAACTCACTTATGGAAGGAAAATGCTGTTTAATCAATTCAACACCTCGCATTAGATAGTATCTTTTGTTTTTTCAATCAAAGTGGCTAAGAAGTCTCGAGCTCTAAAAAGTTGAGCTTTAACAGTACCTAGAGGGAGGTTCAATTCTTTGGAAATTTCTTCATAACTCAATTCTTCGAAGTATCTTTTCTCTACTAAAAGACGATAACGTGGCTTTAATTTACTTACCAACTCTCGCATATGTAACATCTTCTGCTTATGCATAACCGTTTCTTCTGGATCTCGCGTATTACTTCTCGCATCAAAATACAAGGTATCACCATCATCTGTCTTGATTCCAGAATCCATTGATGTTACTTTAATTCTCTTTTTTCGAATAAAATCAATACAATTGTTTGAGGCTATTTTATACAACCAAGTCGAAAATGCGTAGTTTGGTGAATATTGCTCTAAGCGATTAAAAGCCTTACCAAATGCTTCGATGGTTAAATCATCTGCATCATCCGTATTACTAACCATTTTTAGCATCATGTAATAAATAGATTCACGATAGCGATCCATTAAGGATGCATAAGCGGCTTGATCGCCTTTGATCGCTGCTTGAACAAAAGACAAATCCTTTCGTGCTTTTTCCGATAAATGACTTGTATCTACCATTTTTTTATATCTTTTCTATCAATCAAATAATACATTGCAGGAGCAAGAAAAGCATAAATTATATCCAACAAAGGCAATATTGCAATGAATTTACTTTCGTTTAGTTTCTTCATCGATAAACCGAGAATAATCCACTTTAAAATGAAAATAAAAGTGAAAATGGCTAACGTTAACCAAACAAAGTCATTAATAAACAATAAAGTAACGAAAGATATCAGCATCAATAACAAAGACAATGGATAGATTCCTAACAATAACTTTTTGATAACCTTGTAATGATTGGCAGTTGTGAAATGTCGCGATTTCTGATTCATCCATTCCTTCCATGTTTCAGGAGCTTGTGAGTAAGAGTATGAATCAGAATCAATATTGATTGTATAATTCTTTTTTCTTGCTGCATCTTGAATAAATAAATCATCATCACCAGAAGAAACAGAATAATGTGACTTAAACCCTTCCACTCTATTAAAAACTGATTTGGTATAAGCCATATTCCTTCCAATTCCCATGTAAGGAATTTTAGCCTTGGCAAATGAGAAGTAGTTCATTGCAATCCAAGCTGTATCAAAGCGAATTAATTTATTAAGCCACCCTTTTTGTTTCGTATAAGGACCATAACCCAAAACAATTTCATGTTTACCGGAAAAATGATTCGCCATACTTTTCAACCATTGATTAGATGCAGGTTTACAATCTGCATCTGTGAATAATAATTGTTCATACTTTGCTCCTTTAATTCCAATTGTCAAAGGGAGCTTCTTTCCGTATTGTATATGTGGACTTTTTTCAATTTCGATAATTTTAAGATGAGGATACTGTCTTTTATACGCATTGAGAATGAATTTAGAGTCATCCGTAGATTGATGATTGATGATGACGACTTCAAATTCTGGGTAATCTTGTTCTAGTATGAATGGTAAAAAGTTAAAAATATTATCCGACTCATTTCTTGCCGCAATAATAATTGAGACTCCTTCATTATTTGCTGAAATATTCTTATCCTTGAAAAATGCCAATCTACTATAAACCAAGACAACGAAGATAAACTGAATAAAACAAACCAAACAAAATAGATAGAAGATATAGGTCTCCATATTATATTCCAATTCTGGCAAATAGTCTAACATTATTATTGCTTTCTACAAATATGGGGTGCTTTGCTAAATACATTTATCTTTGCCTCATAATTTTATTAACAACTTTATGCACTTTGAACTAGAGCTTACTGATTCTCAATCAAAAGCAAGAATAGGAATTCTTCATACAGACCACGGAGATATTGAGACTCCTATATTTATGCCTGTAGGAACTGCAGGTTCCGTAAAAGGAGTACATCAGCATGAATTGAAAAATGACATTGAGGCGCAAATCATTTTAGGGAACACGTATCATTTGTTTTTACGCCCAGGACTAGATGTAATTGAACCTGCAGGAGGCCTGCATAAATTTATGAATTGGAATGGTCCTATACTTACAGACAGCGGTGGATATCAAGTTTATTCACTTTCTGGAGCCCGAAAGATTAAAGAAGAAGGTGTTACTTTTCAATCACACATAGATGGCAGCTCTCACGTTTTTTCACCGGAAAGAGCAATCGATATTCAACGATCAATAGGAGCAGATATAATAATGGCATTTGATGAATGCACGCCATACCCTTGTGAATATGATTATGCAAAAAAATCAATGCATATGACACATCGGTGGTTGCAAAGGTGTTTCAACCAAATGGACAAAACAGAGCCTTTGTATGGACATTCCCAGGCCTTGTTCCCTATTATTCAAGGCTCAACCTATAATGATTTGCGGACAGAATCTGCTGAAACAATTGCCTCTCATGACGCCATTGGAAACGCTATCGGAGGATTGTCTGTTGGAGAACCAGATGAGGAATTATATGCTATGACAGATCTAGTCTGTAACATTCTACCAACTGAGAAACCTAGATACTTAATGGGAGTTGGTACTCCTGTTAATATTTTAGAATGTATCGCCTTGGGTGTAGATATGTTTGACTGCGTAATGCCTTCGAGAAATGCTAGACACGGAATGCTTTTTACTTCTGAAGGTATTATCAATATTAAAAACAAAAAATGGGAAAAAGATTTCTCACCACTTGACCCAAATGGGAAGTCATTCGTAGATTCGACCTACACAAAAGCTTATTTGCGTCATTTAATGCGTGCAAAAGAACATTTAGCTATACAAATTGCAACTATTCACAATTTATCTTTCTATTTGTGGTTAGTAACAGAAGCTAGAAATCATATTAAAGCAGAAGACTTTATTTCTTGGAAAAATGAAATGGTACCAAAGTTGCAGAATAGACTATAGAAAACAATGCTAAAAATCATTGACAAATACATTATCAAGAAATTCTTGACCACTTTCTTCTTTATGATGGGAGTGATTATGTTGTTAGCGATGGTTTTTGATGTTTCAGATAAATTAGGTGAATTCATTGAAAAAGATGCTTCGTTTTACGAAATTGTGTTTGAATATTACATCAATTTCATTCTCTTCTATGGAAATACCTTTTCCTCAATGATTATTTTTGTTTCTGTTATTTGGTTCACAGCAAAAATGGCGCAAGACACTGAAATTATTCCCATTTGGAACAGTGGACGGAAATTTAGTCGATTTGTACGACCTTATCTTATTGCTGCAACATTCTTGATGATTATTTCACTAATTTTTAATCACTTTGTAATTCCCCATTCTAATAAAGTTCGACTAAAATTTGAGGATAAATTTTACAGAAATACAATCTCTGCTCAAAATTATCACGCTGAATTCCCAAATAATGAAATTGTTTATTTTAGTAATTACAATGGAGATAACAACACTGTAACAGATTTCGTTATCGAAAAATGGAGCAAAGAAGGAGAATTAGTTTTTTTTATAAAGGCAGGAACCGCTATCAACTTACCGGGATCAAAAAAATGGGTGTTAAACAACTATTTTGAAAGAATTATTGGTGATCCAAATGATCAAATAATGGAGGGCGCAAAAAAAGATACTAATTTTGCATTCAGTGTTGATGAAATGGTTAAGCGAGAAAATATTGCTGAAGCGATGGATTATTTTGCTTTGACAACTTTCATTGAGGAAGAGCGAATAAAAGGTTCTTCAATGATACCAAATTATGAAGTTGAATTATATCAACGGACATCATATCCGTTTGCGACTTATATCTTAACCATAATTGGTGTTGCAGTAGCAAGTCGGAAAAAACGCGGGGGCGTTGGTATCAATATCGCACTTGGGCTTCTGATAATATTTATTTATATTTTCGCAATGAAGGTAACCACCGTTGCAGCCATTAACGTAGGGCTGCCAGCTTATTTCGCGGTTTGGGTGCCAAATATACTATTCGCAGGAGTTGCTTATTTGTTATATCGACAGGCAAAATCTTAACTATAATCGGATTATCTTTAAAACTATGTGAGTTTTCTCATTAGCAATATGAATATAACCGATTCATTTAAAAACTTCTTCAATTACAGTTGCGGTTGTTGCATTTGGCATTTGCAAGTATAAAAGATGTGCCAAAGTTGCTGAAATATCTGTTATCTCAATTTTTTGATAAACCTCTTTTTTCGGAATATTCTTACTTGTACCAAAGTATTTTTTTTCATAATAATTTGGTTATCATTATCATTATAGCCTAATTATAAAAATACAAGTATGAAAAAATTTATTTTAACTATTATGATTGGCTCGTCATTTGCTTCAATATCACAAAATGAATACATCGACTATTTCAATGACGGTATTGTAAATACATCTAAGTATGAATCTATAAACTCAAACATCATTGAAAATGTCAATGGTATGGAAATTCAGCCAATAGGTGCGTTAGAAGGAGGCGTAAGAATTAAACCCAACATACCCAACGTTGGCTTAAATTTCACGAATCAAAATGTGGCAAGCTACTATGAACTGGTAATTCGCCCTGATTTTACAAACATAAATGATAACGCACGAATTAACGTAATTGGCTCTGAAGGAGAAACTATAGAGAGTTATTTAATCTCAAATATTGATAAAAAAATCTATTACTTCAACAGAAACAAAGAAGGTGAATTAGAAACTGAATTGTTTGGTAGTTTCACAGCTGGAAATGACATTACAATTCAAGCTAAAAGAACGTACTCATGGTGGCCTCCAGTTTGCAAAGGAGACCGTTGTGACTATGGAATTGATATATCTGACTTATTAATATTCGCAAGATGGAGAATAGGAAAAGTTGCCTCCTCTATTCAATCACCACCAAGCAACTCAGGTGTTATTAATCCTGAAAGGATAAATATTGAATCAACAAATAAGTTTACAATTGCAAAATTTATTATACGAGATTTTATCCCTCAATTAGAACATCCCTTACTAGGACTGAAAACCAGTTCAGTATATTACAAAAATAATTCTGGGGCTTCTACTTCTCTCATATTGGCTGATGGTTTTTTTTAACAACTTATCAGAAATTGAAGTGTTAATTGACGGGCAAGCCATAACAAATTTAAATACCCTTTCGGATAATGAGTTAAGATTCACACCACCTCAATCTCTAACACAAGGAGATAAAACAATTACACTAACTGCTAAATCATTTACAGAAAATACTAAATATGAAATTGAAATTTATGAAAACTTCAAAGTTTATAATTCATACAGCCCGCTGAAGATTAATGATGTTGTTTTGTCAAAATCATTATTAGAAATTGGGAGCAATTACTTAATCAAGCTGAGTGCCACAGGTGGTGGCCATAAAAATAAAAAATACGAGTTAGTTTCGGGGAACTTACCTTCAGGTATGCATTTAACTCCAAGCGGAAACCTAATTGGTTCACCAAGCTCCATCGGGATTTACAACTTTTTCGTAAGAGCATCTGACAAAACTGGAGAAGAAGACATTAAGTTATTTTTCTTTGAAGTTGAAAATAATGCAAATTCAAACAGGTTCATTTCTGACAGTGCTCAAGAAGATACTAAAATGTCATTTAAAATGTATCCTAATCCAACATCAGATATACTAAACATTAATCCTGGAGGATTAGACTCATCTAGTTTTTCGATAAAAATAATTTCTTCAAGTGGGAAAATAGTATTTTCAAAATCAAACTTAAATCAAACTCTGAATATCGATATCAAAAAATTTGACAATGGCACTTATATTGTGGAATTAAACCATGAGGGAGTTGTTAAAAACGAGAAATTAATAATTATTAAATAGCATTAATTGGCAAGGCACTAGATCCTTGCCAATATTTTTTTTTATTATCATGAAATTATTAATCTTTTGTTTTATCTTCAGTTTATCAACTTTTTCTCAGGAAAATACCTTTCAATTTCACGCAAACATTATTGACGCATCTTTTAATGCGTTAGCTTATTCTAATATCAGTATAAAGAATAAAACAAAAACAAATACGGTATCAAACAAGGATGGTCATTTTGTTATTGAATGCAGAACATCTGACACTTTGATTATTAACCATGTTGGCTATAAAAAACAGGAAATCTCTGTGAGCGTCTTGTTAAGCAATAAAACTTTTATGTTACAACGAAATATCCTCCTCACTGAGAAAATTCAATTAATTAGAGAGGTTCAAGTTATTACAGAGAAAAAAAAGTATCGTTATAAAAATTACGGGAACAAGTCAAAAGACAAGGCTTTTTTACTTGAAGCAGATTCAAAAGGTCTGGCCTATGAGTTTGGAGTAAAGATTAATATTCCAGAATCAAAAAACGTGAAGCTTGAAAAATTCAATTGTTATATTGTAAGAAGTACTGCTGATAGCCTTAAGTTTAGATTGAATATATATCATTTCAAAAATAAAGATAGCTCTTTAAATTTATTAAATAATAACATAATAATTCAATCTAAAATCAAATCAGGGATTATTGAAGTTAATTTAAAAAAAGAGAGAATATTCGTTAAAGGAGACGTTTTAGTAACCTTAGAAGTAATTGAATTTTTTGGAGAAGGAAATGTCAGTTTTTCAACTGGAACTCTATCTGGTGGCACTTATTGGCGTGAAGGAAAAGAAGAAAATTGGGAGAAATTTCCAATTATCGGCTTAGCATTTAATTTGGATGCAAAAGTTTCAAGAAGAAATCGATAGATAATCATTTAAAAATTTCTTCAATTACAGCTCCAGTTGTTGCACTCGGCATTTGTAAGTATAAAATATGTGCCAATGTTGCTGAAATATCTGTGATGTCAATTCTTCTATAAATTTCTTGTTTAGGAATGTCTTTGCCATACCAAAGGAGTGGAACATGTGTGTCATAACTATATGCTGAACCATGGCTAGTTCCTTTCCTTGATGATTCGGTGTCAGTTGACTTAGGCAAATAACCAGGTTCCAAAATATAAATCACATCACCACTTTCTCCATGATGATAACCTTTTTTGACCATTGCCATCCATTCATCATCAACAACCGAATTATATAATTGATTCCCTGTAAAAACACGCTTTATATTTTCAAACTTTACAATCTCCTTTGCTATGAATTGAGACACATCTTCTTTTTTTATTTTGTCCAAAAAAATATGCTTATGATCAAGATATATATTATTATTTACAACAGACTGGATGTAATCTGAGCCAAAAAAATTAACGCAAGAATTACGCAATGCTATTTCAAGTTTATCTGTAAAAAAATAGCCGCCAGGTAATTTTTTATCAATCAAGTACTGAGGGACAGGAACAACAGCATGATCACCTGTTAAGAAAATTGTAAATTCATTCTTCCCAACTTTCTCCTCCAATTTTTTTATTAACCGTTCAATTTCTAAATCTAAACGAATGTAAATATCCTCCAATTCAACCGAATATGGCCCAAAAGCATGACCTGCCATGTCAGGTGTTGAATAACTAATACAGAGAATATCAGTCTGACTATCACCGCCAAGAGACTCATTACTAATAGATTGAAGCGCAAAACTTGTAAGATAAGTGTTCGCGAATGGCGTATAAGTGAATAATTCATAGTTTGTTTGATCTCCCGTCATTTCCTTCAGATTGTAAGGAAAAGTTGGACTCAATTTCCCTGGCAGAAGATGTTCATAAGGTGAATCATCAGGTCCACTTTCAACGTAATTTTCAATTGGAAGAAGCGTATTCCATTCTTTATCCATAAACTGTTCGACCTGCTTTTTGTCGTTAAAATTTGCCACCCAACTAGGAAGGTTCTTTTTAAAAAATGAACTAGTGATAAATTTACCTGATGAAAAATCATACCAATATGAGCCATCGCTAAGGTGTCCTCCGGGTAATATTGCTCCTCTATTTTTAATAGATATTGAAATTACTTTTGCCTCTGGATAAGTCATCTTCAATTGGTCTGTGATTGTATTAACTTTAAGATTTTTGGGAGAAAAGTTACCAAAAGATGAAGTTGTTCCAACAGAAGTTACTGTTGAATCATCAACACAGTTGATGCTATTATTAGTGCTTCTATCGAACCAATCATTCGCAACAATTCCGTGATTACTAGGAGTTGTTCCTGTGTAAATTGAAGCATGTCCAGGTCCAGTATATGTTGGAACATAATTGTACTGAGTGTTTCTACAATTCGTCCCCTCTGACATTAGTTTTTTAAAACCGTTCTCACTAAACTTATTGTTATATCGGTATAAATACTCGTAGCACATTTGATCTATGACTATTCCAACGACCAATTTAGGCGATTTGTCTTGTTGCCCATGACATAAAGATGAGACAATAGGTATTAATGCAATTATGATGAATCTCATGAAATAGTATTAATGAATAACAACCAATTTAACAGCTTCGGAAACAAATGCATCGTTAATAATATGAACCGTATAAATCCCCTCTCGAAAATTTGAGAGATCAACAGACAGTTGATTCAATTGATTATTGATAGCCTTTTCTACTACTGATCTACCCGATTGATCAAAAATCAACACTTTTCCATTATTAATTGGGTTTGACGTGCTAATAACAACTTCGCTCTTTGCAGGGTTTGGAAATAATTTAACTTCTATTTTATTTTCTTCTAAACCAACATTGCTGTTTGTGAAAGCAACCTTAAAATCATCAAAATAAAAGCCATCCTGATTCACTCCTCCATCAGATTCAAAAATAAATCGGATTTTTAGAGATTGACCAAGATAATCGCTCATGTTAATTTCCTCAAGAACCCAGTTGGATTGTGTGCCTTCATATACGGGTTCGCCATCCGGCTGGACGCTTCCATTCCATGTTGTAGAAGAACCGGCAACAGTATAGGTACCACATTGTCCAGCCCAGGTAGAGCCACCATCGGTTGAAACCTGGAATTGGCAGTAATCGTAATCTGCTTCTATTTGCCATTTAGCATAGAATGACACTTGGGCAGATGTTGCATTTGTTAAATCAATAGATTGAATTAATTCATAAGAATCAGTTGCATTATCTGAATAATTTCCATTTGCACTCTCTGTAAAACTTGTAGGTGAAGAAACAAAATCTGAAGAAGTCAGGGACCAAGATCCTGTCCAATTAAGGCTTGTTCCCGCATCATCAGAAAATTGCAATGTTGGAGCACCATAGATTTTAGTAATGGTGTCTCTCATTGTCCATGTTGGGTATTCCGTTTTCAGAATGTATTTAATTTCATCACCAAATTGAATGCTTGGATTCAAAGAATAAGAAATCGTTCCCGAAGATGTCTCCTTAATAGAAAGATTGTAAACAATTGGCGTTCCCACAGATTGAACATTTAATAAAGGATCAATAGACACAGTAATTCCTCCTGAAATTAATCCTAAACGTTGGACATCATGATTAAAGTTGCCCGTCATTGTTGTTAAAGCATTTGGATCTGTCTCACTAACTGCAAGATATAAATGAGTTATATGCGCCAGGATTTTATTAGAAAAAACCATTTCCTGACAAGTTGGGATTACCTCTGTTGCGGATGGCCAAAAAGAAGAACCTACCTCCGGCGTAATCACAAAAATAGTATCCTTTTGACCAACGCCTATATCCACTTTGTACATATAATCGTCCGAATCTCCAGATGCTGGGTATAAGCCTGAACTCTTTTGCGGAAAATAGCCATTCTTTGATGTCATGTGTGCAGCATACGCTGCAAAATAGTCATTATGATCTGCAAATTCAGTAGCTGTTGTACCTATAGGATAGAGCAATGTCTTGCCATAAGTATGTGCATTAAATGCAGAAGTGAAATTGATGCTTTCAACCAACCATTGAATAGCTTGTGTTTCTGGTTCAGAAAAAGCACTCGGTCCAGGAAAAATATCACTATCAGGGTCTGAACTGACCCCTGTGGTATTCCAACCGTAAGAATAGTTTCTATTTAAATCAACCCCGGGGTTTGATGTTCCAACGCTACGCATGTTCTTTCTATGCATACCTCCTCCATTGACATCAGTTGTCTCATTTCTAATGTATCCATCTGGATTTACACAAGGAACAAAATACATCTCTGTATTGTTTACTAAGAATTGAATCTCTTCATTAGTTCCATAATTCTCCAATAAATACCACATAAAAAAAATAGTCTCTGACATGGAAAGCGGTTCTCTAGCATGATGGATAGAAGTATATAGAACTTTAGGTTCTGCACTTTCATTGGTGCTTGCATTGTCAGAAATTTTTACTTGATATATAGGGCGACCTTCCCATGTTTGAAAAGTTGAAATGGGAGCCTTAACTGTAATAAGTGATGGATACTGTACCGCCATGGCATCTAATTCTGCTAACATTTCTTGATACCGGTACATACCTGCGTATGAATTTGGGTCGGTATCAAAATTGACCGGTACTTGTGGTAAATCTGCAACAGATCCTACTTCGCAAGTTATATTTTTTTCACTTCCTTTTAGACTGTTTTGTGTTATGTAGAAATGTTGAACATCTTCTATCAAAATTTCATATTGAAAGCCACTTCCTTTGATTATTTCAATTTGTTCATCCGAAAAATCACTGATAATAAAAGTTCCTGCTTTTCTCTCACCATGATCGACTGGTAATCCTAAAGAAGCCAGCTCACTCATTTCCTGAGAGTTAGCATATATTTTAACTTTTGAATAATTCTGTGAATAGGAGATTGTTGAAACGAGTAAAAAAAGGAGAGATATAATTCTAGTCATGATTCTATGTTAACAGTTGTCTGCAATTTAAGGAAAAATGTTGAATATAAAGATTTCACTGAATAGCAATGATTTATAATTCTTGCATTCCTATCTTCTTAAACACCTAACAAATAAAGAGTACAATTTCACTATGACGAATCACATCCTATTATACAACAAGTCTAAACTTATATCACTTTGTAATTAAAAAAGACAACACAACTCATTCACGAAAGCTTAGAAATTCATTCATCAGAAGATTATAATCATTCAACAACAATAAATTACCATCCATAAAATTATAGGATAAATAGGATAATAAAGAATCTAAATTTACGTCACTAATCAATTTTAAAATGCAATGGCAGAAAAAAAAATATCATTTGGAAGAATCTTTTGGCCGAGTTTATGGGCTGCGTTAATTATTTCTATTCTTGGACTATTAATTTGGGTCATCGTAATTAGTGCTCTTTTTAGTGGTAATGGCAATGAAATGGCTGTTAAAGATAAAACTGTACTTCACATGACATTAGATGGCCGAATAGGAGAAATTGGACGCTCGAATTTTAATCCATCCTCGTTTGAAATGGACGTAACTCTTGGCTTATCTGGAATTCTTCACGGGTTGAAAGAGGCAAAAACAGATGATAAAATAAAAGGAGTTTTTATTGAAATTGATGCGCTTCAATGTGGTTTTGCTACTGCAAAAGAAATTCGCGATGCTATCAATGATCTAGAAGAATCAGGAAAATTCGTTGTTGCCTATAACAGTGGAGAAATGATTTCTCATTTAGAGTACTACATCGCTTCAGCGGCGGATGAAAATTATGGCTTCCCAAGTTCTACGATGCAATTTCTAGGTTTAGGAGCTGAACTTTCTTTCTTTAAAAATACATTAGACAATATGGAGGTTGAAATGCAAGTTATTAGAGGCTCTGACAACGACTTTAAAAGTGCAGTCGAACCATTCTTTAGATCTGACATGAGTGATTCTTCGCGGTTACAAATAGAAACATATCTTAAAGGACTGTGGAGTGACTATAGAGAAGACATCACTAAAGACAGAAAAATCACAGCAGAAGAATTAGATAATATCGCAGAGAACGCTCTTGTGCAAGACGTGTCTGACGCTGTTGAATATAAGCTTATCGATGCTGTAAAATACAGAGATGAAGTAATTTCTATCATAGCGAAAAAAGCAGAAACTGCAAAAGATAGTAATTTAGAACTTTTTGCATTTTCGAAATACGCCAAGAAAAGATTCTATCAAAATCAAGTCCTAGCGAAAGAAGACAACCCAAATATTGCGGTCATTCTTGCAGAAGGAGGAGTTGCAAAAAATGGAGAAGGTTTAACTTCAAATAAGATTTGTAAATTGTTTCAGGACGCAAGAAATAATGAGTCAATAAAAACTGTTGTTTTTAGAATCAACAGTCCAGGAGGAAGCGCATTAGCAAGTGATGAAATCTGGAGAGAAGTGAAGTTAACAAACGATGTTAAAAAAGTAATCGTTTCCATGGGGGATGTTGCAACATCCGGAGGTTACTACATCGCCGCACCCGCAACAACAATTTTTGCAGAACCTACAACAATTACTGGTTCAATTGGAGTCTTTGGAGTAGTACCTTATACAGGGAAAATGCTAGAGAATAAATTGGGTTTAACATTTGATCGTGCATCAACGAATGAGCATGCGGTTATGACAACCAATCGTAAGTTGACAGAATCAGAGATGTTATTAATTCAAAAAGGAGTTGACGAAATTTACGATCTCTTTAAAACGCGCGTTGCAGATGGTCGAGGAATGACAAAAGAACAGGTCAACGTGATTGCCAGAGGACGTGTCTGGACTGGTCGAGACGCCCAACGAATCGGTTTAGTTGATGAATTGGGAGGATTAAAAGAAGCCATTTCTTATGCCGCAGAAAAAGCGGGAATCAAGGAAGTGAAAACACTTTATTATCCACATGTAAAAGAAGATGTTTTAGGAGAAATATTAGCACAATTTGAAGAAAAGACTAACGTTAAATCTTCTGTAAATATGGAATTGCCTCAATCAATTATGGAATACTATTCTCAATTGAAAAGATTGGAAAAAATACAAGGAATACAAATGAGGTTGCCTTATGAAGTAACTGTCAAATAAACATCACTTACAAAAACACAAGAAAGGCCATTTCGATACAATACATCGAAATGGCTTTTTTTTCTTCAATCAGTCCAAATTCTATTTAAATCATATACCTTTATGATCATGAAACGATTATGCCTACTTGTTCTTCTATTTGTTGTGTCTTCTTGCGCAATGAATAAATTATTTTTGAACCCACACCTTCTTGACATTTCTTCAAAGAGAAAATTTTATTCTCCAGAATTTAACGATACCCTGACTCTCACATTTAAAGACATTAATTCTCCAGTCATAAAGACTTCAAATGGTGATTTAGCCAAATTTTCTTACGAAATTGAAAGTGTGAATTTTCAAAGTTCGAGAGAACGAACCGTTAACGCCTGGCTAGTCAAGCCTAGAAACTACAACGGTACCACTATTTATTTCTTGCATGGAAACTCGGGAAACGTAGCTTATAACTTTCCTTTGGCCGAACCATTTGTCAAAAAAGGATATCAAGTGTTTATTATTGATTATTCTGGGTTTGGATTCTCTGAAGGAAAAGCCAAAAGAAAAGATGTATTAAAAGATGCGAACGAAGGACTTGAATACCTCATCAATAGAAAAGATATCAAGTATAATAAATTATTAATCTATGGACAATCTCTAGGAGGTCATCTTTCAGCAGTTGTTGCAACACAGAATCAAGACAAAATAGACGGTTTGGTAATTGAAGGAGCGTTTTCTTCTCACAAAGATATAGCAGCTGACCAAGTACCAGTTCTAGCTCGTATTTTTGTAAGAGAAATCTACAGTGCAGAAAAGAACTTACCTAAATTTCATAAACCCGTTATGATTATTCACAGTACAGAAGATGCAAGAATCCCTTTTAAGCATGGCGAGCGACTTTTTGAAGTTGCTAATGAACCAAAAAAATTCTATCAAATTGAAAAGCAACACGTCAGAGGTCCACTATTTTATATTGACAGCATCACATTCAAAATTGATGAGATTTTGAATATTGCAAAATAAAGCGTATCATTCATTATGAATAAATTGATATTTCTGTTCATTTTACACACGGTATTCTCTACTATTTCAGTAGCACAGGAAGAATCAACAAACAAAAAAACCATCATTTATCTTCAAGCTGGAGGACCTTCGGTTGTAGCTTCAATTAATTACGAAAGGATACTGCTAGAAAAAAAAATATTTCAGGTGAATGCCCGTTTTGGAATTGGAACGAATCGTTTTAAAGATTTCACTAACAGCATTAACCCTGACCTCACTTTTCCTCTGGGTTTTGCCGTTAACTTTAAGATTAAACAAATGCAAAAGAGTCAATTTAACACAAAAATCGGACTCGGAAACACGTTTACTTCCATTGTAATGACAGGAAGTGATTTTTCTCCCACTAGACAGAACTCTCAAAACGGATATGCATCTGTTGATGCCGTATGGAAAAATGACAAAGGCATCTATTTAGGACTTGGTTATTCACCGATTTTTGTCCGATACAAATCCTTGTATCATTGGGGACAACTGTCAATTGGATACCTTTTTTAATGAAATATTTCACCATCATATTGCTCGCTTTTAGTCTTATCTCTTGTAAGAAAAACAAAACTGAAATTCTAAATTTAAATGGGAATCGAATAGATATTCTGGGACATGCAGGCATGGGAATTAGTAGCCTGTATCCTATTAATAGTGGAGAATCTTTACTTGCATCCTTAAGCAGGGGAGCTAACGGCACAGAATTAGATGTACAAATAACAAAAGACAATGTTTTGGTTGCATTTCATGACCCAACGCTTGACAATATAACTGATCTTTCTGGCTTAGTTCGCGACAAAACCTGGGAAGAATTAAAAAACACATTTTATACAACAACACCTTATTTAGACTATAAATTATTAAAGGTCACTGATTTATTTGACAACCTACCCAATTACAAAGACTATATCTTCACTTTTGATATTAAGATAGGGCCTAGCCAAGAAGACTATGATGCCTATCTAACTGATTTCTCTTCTGTTATCGACACATTATTTTCCAACTATCAATTACAATCTAACTGTTTTGTTGAGACTCAATCCGTTAGTTTCGCTGCCATTTTAAAAGCAAAAAATGCACAAATAAAACAGTTTATTTACCCTCAAGTGTTTGAAACAGGTTTGTCAATTGCACAAAGTTCAAATTTGTACGGAATAACAATCTCTAAAGACAACATAAGCAAAGAACAAGTGAAAATTGCACATGATTTAGGTTTTTTTGTAACTATTTGGGGACCTAATTCTGCAAAAGAAAATAAGGAAACGGTGGCAAAAAATCCAGATATGATTCAGACGGACAAGTTAGATCAGCTGATCAACTATCTACAATAAAAAAGGAGCAACTAATGCTGCTCCTTTCTGTTCTATTCAACTTTGTTCTTACTTAGATGCCATTTCAACAAAGTCGTCATAAGAAATTTCTTTCTCATTTAACTTAACGGTTTCTTTGAAAAAGCGCGTCAATTTTTGTTCACCTAACATATCATAGACACGATTTGCTTCTTCTTGATTTTGAAGAACTTGCATTGCCGAAGCAGTTAATTCTTTGTCATCTGGAGCAGGCATTCCGTATTGAGCATAATTACTCACTAATAAACCCTTTGTATATGCAACCACTTCTTCTTGCTCCAATTTAATATCATTATCCTTAAAGATCTTACCTTGAATCAATTGCCATCTCAAACCTTTAGAGTAACCATCATATTCAGTTTCGATTTGCTCATCGGAAATTTCTTTTTCATTCGATAATTTTATCCAACGTTTCATAAACGCATCCGGCAACTCGAATTTTGTTTTCTCAATTAAACTATCGTAAACCGAACGTGTTAACATTTTGTCTGAATCGTTGTCAAACATTCCGTCCAAGTCTTTTGCGATACGCTCTCTTAATTCTTTTTCATCTTTGACCGCATCCTTGCCAAATAATTTCTCGTATAGCTCCGCATTCAATTCTGCCATTTCCATTTCTTTAATCTCTGTAATGGTCATTTGGAATTTATCCGAAATGTCGTCTAACTCCTCTTCAGAAATACCCAACATTGCCGCAGTATCTTTTCCTCCTTTAGAAACTTTTGCTGGATCAACGACTACTTTATCTCCAACTTTCTTTCCTAATAATTCTTTGCTTGTTTTTTTGTCCTCAACAAACTCCATAGAAATCGTAGAGGAATGAAGAATTCCGTCCTCATTAATAGAATCATCTGCATTCAATTCAACAAATTGAGCCAAAATCATGTCTTTTTCACTTACCGAGTCAGCAGAAACTAATTTTCCATAACGACGACGCAAATCCTCAATTTGCTTGTCGATTAATTTCTTGTCAACTTTAACTTTATAGTAGTTGAATTTACTTTTAGCAGTCAAGGCTACTTTAAATTCTGGAACGAGACCAATTTCGTAGTTGAATTCAAATTCCTCAGGTTTTTCAAAATCTCCTTTAAATTCTCCTCCTTCAGAAGGAATAGGGTTTCCAAGAATTTCAATTTTATTTTCTGAGATAAACTTTTGCAGCGATTCGTTGACAACTTTGTTCAATTCATCAGAAAGTACTCCCTTACCATATTGTTTTTTAACCATTCCCATAGGAATTTTACCTGATCTAAACCCCGGTATGTTTGCAGTCTTTCTGTATTTCTGTAATACATCATCTACTTTTCCTTTGTAATCTTCAGGAGAAACAACTACTTTTAACCTTGCGTTTAACGCATCTATATCTTCACGAACAATATTCATATTCTTACTATTAAATATTCTAAATAAAAAATGGTATAAGACTATCTTATACCATCCATTATAGTGCGGATGGAGGGACTCGAACCCACACACCTCGCGGCACTAGATCCTAAGTCTAGCGTGTCTACCAATTTCACCACATCCGCATTGCTTTTCTCAGACACGATTGTCTTTCAAGCTTATTTCAAACCATTTTCTAATAAATGGAGTGCAAAGATATCGAATTATTTCTGTTTTTTCAAAGAAAAAAGAGAAATCATGCGTAAAAAAATTCGAGTTATTCTCTTTTGGAATATAATTTGCTAGTAGTGTAGAAACAGCAAGGTCAAGCATAAAAAAATAATAACCAATGTCTCATATTACAAAAAACATCATCATAACAACAAGTATTCTTTTTCTTGGAATTTCTGTATTTGCCTCTTGTGCAACTACTAAAGAAGTGGGCAAAGAGTCGATTAGTGTTACATCTACGCATCACCTAACTGTCTCGTTCTTCAGTCCTGGAGGAGGTATTAACGAAAAAGCCAAAGCCGTTTACGATACTTTTTTAAAAGAAAACTACAGTGAGTTAAAATTTGACGAGATTCGTTGGGGACGAGAAGGGGAAGTTGACTATTGTTTTCAAAACATTGCTTTATCAGAGGATAAAACGACTTTATTTATTCAGGAAACGAAAGAACTAATGGCAAAATTCGATAAAGTGAACATCACGGAAAATGAACCTTGTAGAGAAGGTCGAATAAAATAAAAATTGAGTTTTTTGTATAAATCGTGTACATCTCTTCCAAATTGTGGATAAAACACCTTCTATTTTTAAAGAAAGGACGCTAAAAGAGTTTAATTTTGTGCTCTTGACTTAAAGAATTACAATGTTAACGATTGACCCGAAAGAAATTCCAGTACCTAAACTCCATCATTACTTGTTGGGTGCTATTGGTCCGCGACCGATTGCTTTTGCATCTACCATTGACGTGGATGGCAATGATAATTTGGCTCCGTTTTCTTTCTTTAATGTGTTTAGTGCGAACCCGCCTATTCTTATTTTTTCTCCTGCCAGAAGTGGAAGAACAAATACGACAAAGGACACATACAACAATGTGAAAGCTATACCAGAAGTGGTGATCAATGTTGTTAATTATGACATCGTACATCAAATGAGTTTAGCAAGCTCGCCATTTGCATCAGATGTGAGTGAATTTGACAAAGCCGGGTTTACAGCTATTGATTCTGAAACAATTCGTCCAAAAAGAGTAGCTGAATCTCCCGTTCAATTTGAATGCAAAGTAATTGAGGTTAAAGAACTTGGGCAAGAAGGTGGTGCGGGTAATCTTGTCATTTGTGAAGTGCAAAGAATTCACATTGCAGAAGGAATTCTGAATAATGAAGGGACAATCGATCAACATAAAATAGATTTAGTATCACGAATGGGTGATAATTGGTACTGCAGAGCAGATAGAAATTCAATGTTTGAAATTCAAAAGCCAATAACAACAATTGGAATTGGATTCGATAATATACCTGAAGACATCAAAAAAAGTACTATTTTAAGTGGAAACGACTTAGGTCAGTTAGGAAATATTGAAGAATTACCCAATGAAACAGATGTCAATGAGTTTAAATTAATTGAACTCAGTGAATTATTTGTGGAACTAGAAGATAGTCCTCAAAAATTGGAAGACGAATTGCATACAAGGGCAAAAAAACTATTAACAGAAAACAAAGTGGAAGAAGCATGGATGACATTGCTGGCTTTTAACAATTAATCATAAACAATAAAGTAAAACAATTATGTTCAAATTAACAGGAACGATTAAAATCATCAAAGAAACCGTTCAAATTACGGAGAAGTTCGCAAAAAGAGAATTTGTAGTAACGGAAAGTTCTAGCATGTATCCTCAAGACATCATGTTTCAAGCAGCACAAGACAAGTGCTCAATGTTAGATGGTTTTAATGAGAATGATCAAGTGGAAGTTTCATTTAACTTAAGAGGTAGAGAGTGGACAAGTCCGCAAGGGGAAGTTAAGTATTTTAACACGTTGGACGCTTGGAGAATAGAAAAAGTTGGTCAAGGAATGCCACAAGGAGGTCCTTCTGAGATGAACTTAGACCCAATTCCTGCTGCACCAGATGCAAGCAAGGAAAGTGCAGATGACGATTTGCCATTTTAAACTTATTTATACCAGATAAAAATCCTGCTTTCGGCAGGTTTTTTTTTTGTCATTTAACCAATATTTAACACGGCCGGCAAATCAATGGAAGGAATTAAAGATTACATTTGACTAGATAAAGAACAACTCGTCTAGAATGAAACATTCACGGAATAGAAGCAAAAATAACTTTCAATTAATACGAACTCTATCCTTGTATATCTTAATCGGTATAATCATTTTTTACATCTTTCTCCATCCAATTATCATGACCATGCATTGGTTCGATATGAATAAAATTGACTACAGTTTTGGGTTGGTTGTCAACAAATTTTATCATAATTTTTCTCTTGCTTTCAGTAATGAAATGCTGGGTATGTCGTTGACATTCATTATTATGGGAACCTTCACCGGACTTGGTTTCGGACTCTATTCACTAACCATCAAAAGTCAAAAAGAAGAAATTGATTCTCATATTAATCAGGTAAAAGAAAATCTTGTTTCAAGAATTCAACTGGGTGAAAATGGGCAAACAGAATTCAAATCATCTCTTCGTTATGATTATCACACAAAATCCCCCAATGTTGAACTCGAGATGGTTATTGTTAAAACAATTGCCGGATTTTTAAATGCAGAGGGTGGTCAATTAATTATTGGCGTTGATGATGATGGTCAAATTCTTGGTATAAATAAAGACTATTTGTCGCTCAAGAAAAAAGACAAAGATGGATTTGAATTGAAAATCTATCAACTAATATCGAAAGTAATTGGCCATGAATTTTGTCACTTAACTAAATTAGAAATATACGAAATTGAAGGAAGTGACGTTTGTTCCATAAACATACAGAAATCTAAAAACCCTGTTTATGTGACACAAAAAGGTGATACTACTTTCTACCTAAGAATTGGAAACTCTACAAAACCTTTGTCAGTAAAAGAAACGGTTGATTATCTCAAAACAACTATTTAATAACTACATTCATCTCATTTATGACTTATCTTTCTCCCCTTCCATTTTGGTCTGTACCAAAATAGTAAGCTTAGAATAATGAGTGTATAAAAAGGAAACAAAAGCTCATAAAGCGGAATAAATAACCAAGTGGTGAGTCTTTTTATTCTCCAAAAATAAGGAAAGAACACGCTGAAATCTATACCTGTTTTCACCAGAAGGAAGACTACAGCTAAGTAGTAATCACCCACTACCAGTAGATAAATTAACAGAGCAAAAAACACGAAAGTAAAAACGGACTGAACCACAGCAAGGCCAGTGCTTAAGTTGTCTTTCAAATCTGAGGTTTTCCCCAGCCAACGCAAACGTTGGTCAATAAACTCTCTAAAAGACCGCGGTGTCTCCGTTATAATCGCATGATTTCTACTCGATACTAAACGAACTTCTTTGCTGTTCTCTCGGTAATCTTTGAGCAAGTACATATCATCCCCACTTGCTACCTTTCCGTGTTCTTTGATTGAATCAACTTCATTGAATGTGTCTCTATCATACAATAAATTGGCACCGCTCGCCATCAATGGTCTTTTCAATCCAGCCATGCCAACATTAACTGCGTTGATTAATGCTAAATCGATTTCAAACAAATGCTCCCAAAAAGATTCCGCTTTCATGATTGCGGGCTGCAAATACATTCCACTTTCTTCCAACGTGGCTAGTTGCTCAAAATAATCTGGAGAGAATGAAACATCAGCATCAAAGGTTAGAATGTATTTAGAAGATGACTTCTCCATACCATATCTAAGAGCCATTTTCTTACCCATCACTTCTTTTGGAGAATGAATGATTTCAATTGGAAAATTCTTTACGAACTTCTCTATCTTTTCTACAGAATAGTCTTCGGAGTGGTCATTGATGAATATAAACGCTTTTGGAAAACACGACAACTTGGTGATACTACCTAATAGTACATCAATTCTTTCTTCTTCGTTTCTGAACGGAATTAAGACGATGATTTCATTCAAATCAAACGTTTTCTCAGTATGGTAATTCCTTTCCTTTCTCAATTGAAGAAAAAAACCGACAAGGACAATACTTCCAATTAATAGAATATATAAAACGGTATAAGAGAGTAGAATTAAGCTCATTCTGTCGTTTCATTTTTACAGACAATGACACCAATGATAGTAGGTAAAAACGAATTGATTAACCAAATAATCAGCGATGAGAAAAGAATAGAATAGCCATTGATGCCGATAGCTCCAAGAACAAACAAAGAGATTGATTCTTTTACTCCTATTTTACCCAAAAACAAGGATGGAGCAATCATCGTAAACAAATATACTTGCCAAATTGCGGTAATTAACGCTAGGTTGATTTCTTCTCCAAAAACATAGAGAAGTAGTGAAAATTGTGTTGTGAAAATCAAAAAACGAGCAAAACTCAGCCCTAAAAGTTGAAACCGATACTTTCTGTGACTAAAAAGAATGGAGTGAAATTCTGTCAAATACTTTTTCTTTCTCAACTTTACCAAAAAATTCTCGATGAAGAAATAAATCAGATATGCTGCAATCATAATCAGACCAATCCAGATTAAAAATTGGTCCTCGTCTTCAAAAATTAGCAAACCTCCAAGAATGAGAACGGCTATCCAACCAAAAGTAATGCTCGCAATAAATTGAGCGAAATTAGAAAGCAGTGTGAACAAGGTAATTTGAATTCTGTACTTTCTATCGAAATAATAAAAACGTCCTATAAAATTTCCAAGCATGTTTGGAGTGAGCATACCTGTTACTACGCCTGCAAAAAATGATTGAACCCTCTGTCGTTTCTTCGTTTTGACTCCTATTGTTTTTAATGTCAGTTCCCATTTCAAAAAAGCAAACCCAATGTTCGGAATAGTGAAGAGTAAAGTAATTACAAAGGCCAAAGGATGCATAATATGAAAGTCTTCCCATTGCTTTTCATCGACCTCTCTAATTTGTTTGTAGAGAAGAAACAAGACAACAGCAAAAAGAATCAGCTTAATGAAAACAAATAAAGTCTTATGATTTTTCTTAGTTTTAGGCAATGAAGTCGTTTTAATGGTTGAAGATAAAATAATTTTAGGAATTGACCCCGGTACAACTATAATGGGTTATGGAATTATCCATGTTCAAGGCAAGAAATTAATTATGCTTAATTTTGGAGTTATCCATTTGCAAAAATTAGCAACCCATCCGGACAAGTTAAAACGTATCTTTGAGAGGCTCGATGGTTTGATAAAAGAATACAAACCGGATGAAATGGCCATTGAAGCTCCTTTTTTCGGTAAAAATGTTCAATCCATGCTCAAGTTAGGTCGCGCTCAAGGTGTAGCAATTGCTGCATCACTTTCTCATAATGTTCCATTCGAAGAATACTCTCCTCGAAGAATTAAACAAGCCATCACGGGGTCAGGAGCATCTTCCAAAGAACAAGTCGCTATTATGTTGCAAAAGATGTTCAATTTTGGAGAAATTCCTAAACTTTTAGATGCAACAGATGGACTAGCAGTTGCTGTTTGCCACCATTTTTCTAAAGGTATTGGAGAACATAACAAAAGTAAGTCATCTAATTGGGGTTCATTTGTGAAAAATAATCCTGGGAGAAGTAAAAAGGAATTGTGAAGTGGAGTTATGAGTTATGAAAAATAACTTTCTCTAAGAATATTATTTTTATCGAAAACCACGTATTTCTACTCTTTTTTAGCAAATTTCCGCTCAAAAACTTAGTTTTTCCATTTTTTTTTTTAGACTTGGTGTAAATTAGGTACTTATGAAAAAATTAATCACTGCAATCATCGTCATTGCATCTTCCACATTATTTGCACAAGACAATACACTTCCTACCACAGGTAGAGTTGGTGTAGGAACATTAACCCCATCTGCTAGATTAGATGTTAACGGCAATATGATTATTGATTCTTGTCTGTTAATTAAAGATTCACTAATTGTCAACAAGGCTGTGCGCGCAATGGATAGAATGATTGTAGAGCAAAAAATGACCATGAAAGGGGATGCGGTTGTGAAGCAAAATTTTAGGGTTAATGGGAATTCTAGGGTTGATGGTGATTTGAGGGCATTAGGAAATCTTAAAGTAGAAGGGTTATTGAAGTTGCCGAATGTCAGCAGTTTGTCCAATACAAATATTGCCACAGGCAATTTTAACTTTCTATCCGTTAATAATAATGGTGTAACGAAATCTCTGAATTATGCCGACCTTTTACCAAGTATAATGGCGGATTTGTACGCACCACCAGGTCCACTAATTGGTGACAGATGTTTTGATAACCTGCCTATAACTAACCCTCGATGGGCAAATGGAACCAATAAAATCTATACCGAATGCCCACAAGTTTTTGTAGGCATTGGAAATAACGCTCCTAGAGTTTCTCTCGATGTGACAGGAGAAGTTTATGCGCGAAGAATTTCTATTGGAAATGTTGACCCAACTATTAATGATGCCGACTTCCAAATGAAAACAGTCTATTCTCTTACCACAAATCCCAACAAAGAACTATTTGTAATAGAAAATCCAATCAGAAAATTACTAACCTTAGATAACTCGGGGCTGCTAAGAGCAAGACACATCAAAGTTGACCTAGACGTTTGGCCAGATTACGTTTTTGAGAAAGACTATCAGTTAATGCCTCTGATTAAGGTTGAAAATTACATCCTCAAAAAAGGACATTTACCGAATATACCAAGTGCTGAGGTAATTGAAAAAGAAGGGCTTGATTTAGGAGAAATGAACAAATTACTTTTAGAGAAAATCGAAGAGTTGACTTTGTATTTAATAGAGCAAGAGAAAAGAATTACTAAGTTAGAATATAACAAATAAACGGTTATGAAAATTATAAGAGTTTTAGCCATTCTGTTATTGTTCGGTTATGGTGCAAAAGCACAACAGGACACCGTTTATGTTAATGAATGGCAACTAGCAGATTCTGTTTTCGGTCAACTAACGACTAAAGTAAGCACTGGCTTACTATTTAACAGGACATTTTTAGATTCTACTAACTCCTTTGCACTCAATACGAATGGTGAAACTTCTTTTAACTCAAAAGCAGATTATTATTACCAACTTATGTATGAACTGAAATTAATGTCTCTAGATACGAGCGCAACTCCAAGTTCCATTGAACTTTTTAACTCTGCGAGTATTTTTGTTGGAGAACATGAATTTAAAGATGAACGTCAGGTTTACCCTATTGGAATTATTGATGTTGAATACGAAATACTAGATGTTGATTACGGTTTAGCAAATGGTACTCTAAATTTAGTGAATAATTCTTACATTGACGTTAGTACAAGCAATGATGCTTATTCCATAGCTCGTTCGACCCTAATTGCGCCAATGTTTGACTTAATGAGTAATGATAATAATATGGCTCTCATTTTTAGAGAACAAGATTTTTATAGTAATCACAAAAACATCAGTGATGTAAGTCAATTAGAAATTTATTATGACTCTATTTGGATAAGTCTAAATTTTGATGAAGAATTTATATATACACCAAAAAATGATAGCATACAGCGTTTTAATTTTAGAGTGGTTTACAACAATGGAGATACATTGTATAATAATGCCATTATAAATACTCCTCTATTGGCAAAGATAAATACCAAGGCTCATCAAGACAAGTTATGTCATGATGAGTACACTTTTCAAGATGCCGTTGGAAACAACTTGAAAGCCTGCTTTATTCCGTCTTGTTCAAATAAAAATGTCATCAACCCCTACCCAAAAAAAACATATATTTTAGTTGCTGGATACAGACCTCCTATTTTTGGGCAGAAATTTAAACGAACATGGGAATTGTATAATGATTTTCATGGCAATTTATTATCACAACTTATAGATAATGACTATGATATTTATCTCGTCAAATTTAACATACAATGGAAACCCTACCAGCATGGGATGATAGAATCGTCAGAATTATTCATCCAGTTTCTAGAGTATATTAATTACACTAAGTCGGATGAATATAATGAAAATGTAATTCAAGGGTCTTCCATGGGAGTCGATATAGTTCGTTTATCTTTGCTAAAAATGGAGCAAAAACATTTTTCAGACAACACATATCCACACCATCATTCACGATTATTTATTAGTCATGATGCAAATTATTATGGGGGCAATATCCCTCTTGCATATCAATATCAAATTTATAGTGCCTTCAAACAACCTGCGAGTGGTCTAGGAACAGGTATTCCTGGCACTTTATTTCTTAAACTATTTCTATACGCAACAATGGAACAAAAAACGGTTAAAGAATTATTAACATATCATGCTAAAGCGACTCATGTGGATCTTTTTTCTAACAATAATGAAAATTATTTTTTATCCCCAACCTATCATCCAGATAGGCAAAATTATCTTAACGCGTTAAGTACGGTTGATAATGGAGAACACTTCGTTGCCTTGCCTTCTTCAACTCGAAATATTTCAATATCATTAGGCAAAATAAGTGGGACTAATAACCTGTCTAACACCACCTCTGTTTCTTTTAAAGCAAGTGGTACTTATTGGTGGGATGTTAATTTAGGATTACTAAAACTTCAATTAAGAGCCGCAACTCCCTCTCCCACATGGCACGAACGCTTATTTAGACGAAAACGTATTGGAATATCATTTTTACCATGGTCATTAAGCATGGACCATATTGTTAATGTAAAAGGCATGCAAGCCATTGATAACGCATCTGGATCTTACCTCAATAGCTTTGGTAACATTATCAGTGTTGCAGACTGGGCTTACTTTACATTAGGTAATCTTTTTAATGGTAAAAATCATTTTACCCACAAACCTGTCGTAACAGCACTGGCTATTAATAAAAATCTGTGGCCAAGTGATGGCAGTATGACACTTAACATACAAAGTTTAGGATTAATGTATAATAATTACGCTGATCTAAATGCTAACCTTCCAACTCAATCTGAGCATTTCGGTTACCCCAATCTCGGTCGTCCTATTGATCATTTTAACATCACCCCTTTTGAGGCAATTTACGTGGACAATAAAATTGACCCACACATTAACCTTGAGGAGTCAGACGCTACAGATAAGTTAGTATTAACCGATTTTATAAAGAATGAAGTAGAACCTTGGTATTTAGGTTTGCAGAATGAATCTGTAGGCTCTCAGGCCAGAGCTAATTACATTTATAAAGTTAGAAGACGTGCTAAGTACAGTATTGTCATAGGTAATTTGGTTACTCCCAAAACAGATCCTGGACATTATAACGTTAATCCAAATGGACAATTATTGCTTGAAGCTGGTGAATCAATAGACGTGCTTCCTGGCACCACTTTTTTGCATGGCTGTGAAGCTGATTTGTCTATTTTTTACAACCCTTGTGTTGGTGTAGGAGGACGAATAGCAAATTCTAGCAGCAATCCAAGCGATCAAACTACCATCAAAAAAAAGAGAAAAACACAGCTACTCACTAAAAAAGAGTACATAGAACAATCCGAAATTCGTATCTTCCCAAACCCTTCCAATGGTTCATTTACAATTGCATCCATGCAAGATATACCCATCGATTATTTTGAAATCTACGATTTAAGTAGTAACTTGGTTCTGAAGCAGAAAAACGTAAACAGAGCAAGATACCAGTGTAAACAATGTTTACATAGAGGTGTCTATATTATTCATATTTATTTAGACGGCATTGTGAAACAACAAAAATTAATAGTCCCATGAAAATAGCACTCTACATCGTATCAATCCTATTATCGCTTTCCTGCACTAAATTAGGAAAAAACATATATGTTTCGGGGAGGGTAGTAAACCCTGTAACCAATAAAGGAATACCTAATATAGAGGTTGAGTTACTTAAACCTTCTAAAACATTAGCTCTGAGTTCTGGATTTACAGGAGTAAAAAGTGTATATACCGATAGTGATGGGAGGTTTGAAATTAGCCGACTTGGTGGGGTCAAAAGTTATACAATAGCTGTCAGATTACCTGTTGATATGTACTCAATAGGATGGTTGACAGATTTAGGGTATAATTTACAAGATTTAGGAGTCAAAAAAGGAAAGAAAATGAATGTCGATTATCATGCAGTGCCTTATGGGGAGTTAAACTCACATGTCGAGAATATAAATTGTGCAGGTGTTACTGATTCAATGCAACTTCGAAAGAAATATCAATTTAGTGATTGGGACTCATATTGGTCGCCTTATAAAATCGGGTGCTATAATAATACTTCAATTACACCTACAATTTTCCCAATGGGCTACTACTATAGCGAAACAAAAGTTACTCGTGCAGGGATTACAACGTATATTTATGACACTGTTTTTGTTAGTGAAAATGGTATCTCTTTTTTAGAGGTTTTATATTAAAAAACAAGCATTCCATGAAAATAGCACTGTACGCGTTTTTAAAATTATAAAGCAATGAGAATTCTACTAATTTTATTATTTCTCATGGGAAATTCTGCTTTTGGTCAAAATAAAATAAGACCTTTTGTTGAACTGAATTACGGCCTATTATTGATGGAAACACGTTTTTTTAGTTCTGAATATCAAGTTGGAATTGGTGTCAAGCTGCAAGAACATTGGTTTTTTCAACTCAATCTCAGACAGCAAAATGGAAATGGTTATTGGAAGGAAAGTAATACTGTTTATCTAAATACTGGAAGTTTTTCATTTTCCACATCATATCGGGTCTTAAAAAATAAAAATATAATTAGCCCTGCGTTAATTTTAGACATTGGAACCGAAACGTGGTCTAATGGAAGAGGTAAGCTTTTGATCAATGGAAATGAGATTAAAAACACATTTTATCAACCAATGACTCTTTATAATGGAGGCCGTCTTTACTATAAAATAAAACTGATGGCAGACATACAGATTAATTCTTTTAATTTGCTTATTGGTGGTTCTTTTAATAATTACAGGGTCAACATTTCATATTTAGATCCTTCCTCTATCACGGAGTATAAAATAAGAGATTCACGAACGGTTAATGCCTCGGGCTTTAGCCTAGAATCATCTTTACGATACACGTTGCCTATAAAAAAGAAAAAGGAGTAACTACACTCTCCGACTCTCCCAATTCCTTATTCAATTAGTTTCATTATTAATCCTTCTTAAAAAAACACGATAAAAATATTCTCATATATAGGAGAATTAAAATTAACTATAGAATTAATTCTGGCAAAACTAAAATAGATACAAAAACTTTCCAAAATGGAATATATTTTGTACATTTTAGCAATGCACGCGTTTTTAAAATTGAAGTTGTTTAAAGTCCAATGTTGAAAAGAAAGAATATTACTAACATATTGAAAAACAATAAGTAGTAATATTCATTCAAAAAAAATGTTGTTAAGTAAAAGTACAATAAAAAAGAGATTTGTTCTCAACTAAACTTTGGAAACAAATTTAAAAACACAAAAGTTAAAGATTATCAGGTGGTACAAGCGATT
>Ga0316208_1000490_pt1 | contig 47905 bp, 42 predicted proteins | sample 3monopyrite_MG_FD_204944 | JGI IMG/M metagenome (GOLD analysis project Ga0316208, IMG submission 204944) | Microbial mat bacterial communities from mineral coupon in-situ incubated in ocean water Damariscotta River, Maine, United States -... | ecosystem: Environmental > Aquatic > Marine >... | reverse complement strand
GCTGTTGATTCGTCAATCTTTTCTCCTGAGAGTTTCCAAGTGGAAATTTTCGTCTTCGTTTGGTTTATACAAACGCTGTCATCATAAAACAACGCCAAAAAATTCGTTTATTTCTTCGTATTATAAAGCCAGATTATACCTGATTCTGCCCGTCTCAAAAGCTTTTGATTTGGCTTCTTTATTCAAATGGAGCAGGATCCCCCTCGCCTTTTCGAGAAATCTCAGGTACATCCCCCGTCATATCGACGACGGTTGTCGGCTCTAATCCGCAATAACCGCCATCAATCACCAAATCGACCTGATGTTCGAGAATTTGCCGAATTTCATAGGGATCGGTCATTGGCATATTATCCCCAGGTAAAATAAGTGTGCTGCTCATGATCGGTTCATGGTGCTCTTCTAGCAACATCTGCGCGATAGGGTTTGATGGAATGCGAATCCCGATAGTACGTCGTTTAGGGTGCATTAAACGCCGCGGGACTTCCGAGGTCGCTTGCAAAATAAAAGTATATGCGCCGGGAGTATGCGCATTCAAGCTACGGTATTGAGTATTACTAAGCTTGGCGTAGGTACTGATTTCTGATAAATCACGACACATCAATGTAAAATTATGATTCTTGCTCACGTGTCGAATCGAGCGTATTCGATCCAGGGCCTTTTTATCTCCAATATGGCAACCCAACGCATAAGCCGAATCGGTAGGATAAACAATCACCCCGCCCTGACGTAGCACTTCAACAGCCTGATTAATGAGACGTTGTTGAGGATTATCCGGGTGAATTTGAAAAAACTGGCTCATCCTATCTCTTCCAGACCCAGCTCACCTATTTTCTCTTTCCACTCTTTACTTTGCCAAATGGGAATACTGCCGGATGGGATATCTTGTAAAGCCCCCAGCTCGCGATAGATATTTTCGGGACTATGGAAATCAGAACCTTTGGAAACATACAAATCAAACTGATTAGCCAAAAGTGCCATACGTTGCTCTTCATCCGGGCTGTGACTACCTGAAATTGCCTCAAAACCCAGTCCACCCAGCGTTTTAAATTCTGTAATTAAGTTACGCAACCGCGTCGCAGAAATTTTATAGCGGGCGGGATGTGCAATGACCGCAATGCCACCGGCGCCATGAATCCAGCCCAATGCCTCTTCCAAACTTGCCCACTTTCCGGCAACGTAACCCGGCTTGCCTTTCACTAAAAAGCGTTTAAAGACCTGTCGGACGTCTTTCGCTCGACCTTGCTCAACAATATAACGCGCAAAATGCGTTCGGCTCAAAATTTCACCATTGGCAAACTTTTTGGCACCGGCCAAAGGATCATCAAATTTCGCTTTTTTTAATTTTTCAGCAATTTCCTCGCCTCTGGAGGCCCGAAATGCGCGTAATGCCATTAAACCTTTGTTTAATACTTCATTATCGGGATCAATCCCCAAGCCCACAATATGAATAGTCTGGTGGCTCCAGGTAATCGAAAGCTCAATACCCGCAACAAATTTTATGCCTAATCGTTCAGCAGCTAACGCAGCCTCTTTTAAGCCCTCAGTAGCATCATGATCGGTCAAAGCAAACACAGTTACGCCCTTGTCGTGGGCACGCTGAACCAGCTCCGTTGGGCTTAAAGTGCCGTCAGAAACAGTAGAATGACTGTGGAAATCGCAACGTAAATTCATAATGGCAGGAAGTCTACCTCAGTCAGATGAAAGTCTCTATTCCTGAAACAATTTAGACTTTATACTGTCAGATACGTTGTAGATTCGAAGCATATCGAACATAACACATATTGAACTTGAATCACGCTATAATCACCACCAGATAGTGGTTTTGCCGATTAACCAATAACCCGGACACGACATTAGAGAATTTTTTACTATGAAGTTTTTATTTGATTTTTTCCCCATCGCCTTATTTTTTATTACCTTCAAATTTTATGATGATCCACAGCAAGGCGTGCTCGCAGCAACCGCGGTCGCCATGGCCGCAAGCGCACTACAAGTGTTATTATTCTGGCTTAAAAATAAACGTGTTGAAAAAATGCACGTTATTACATTAGTACTTATTACTGTGCTCGGTGGCGCAACCTTAATTCTAAAAGATCCTGTTTTTATTAAATGGAAGCCAACCGCTGTAAACTGGATGTTTGCCATCGCTTTCCTGGGAAGTCAGTTTATAGGTGAGAAATCCTTCGTAAAAAGAATGATGTCACATGCCGTTGAACTACCGGATGCGATTTGGAATAAACTTAATTATGCCTGGGTTATCTTCTTTACTGCAATGGGCTTTGCAAACCTATATGTTGCTTTTACCTTTAATCTTTCAATATGGGTCGATTTCAAAACCTATGGTATGTTAGGTTTAACTGTTCTCTTTGTTATATTGCAGGCAATTTTCCTCGCTAAACATATGCCAGAAAACAAACCCGAAACTGAAACAAATACAAAAGACGAGTTCTAGAATGTTATATGCCATAATTTCACAAGATGTTGAAAACAGTCTCGAAAAGAGAATGTCTGTTCGCCCTGATCACATTAAGCGTTTAGAAGAATTAAAAGAACAAGGTCGTTTAATCTTAGCCGGTCCCCACCCTGCAATAGATAACAATGAACCTGGTCCGGCAGGCTTTACCGGTTCACTAGTGGTTGCAGAATTTGAATCATTAGACGAAGCACAATCATGGGCTGATGATGATCCATATATTAAATCAGGCGCTTATGCCTCCGTTATCGTCAAACCTTTTAAGAAAGTCTTACCCTAATTTTATAAAGATATTAAGGAAAACAACATGAATAAATTAACACTCTCTATTGCGAGTCTATTAGTCGCAACGTTGTCAACAACATCAGTATATGCATTAGATGCTAATACTGTGGCTAAAGTTAACGGTAAAAAAATTAGTGAAACGCAGTACCAAAGGCATTTAAAATTACTCACATCACAGACACCAAAAGGCCAGCAAGCGCCAACCAATCGTCAGCAAATTTTAAATGATTTGATTAATCGTGAAATTCTTTTACAGGAAGCAAAAAAATTAAAACTTGATAAAAATAAAAAAGTTTTAGCTCAGATTGAACAAACTAAAGCAAACATCATGATTCAGGCCCTTTTTGCACAATCACCGATTGCTAAACCCATTACCGAAAAAGAATTAAAAGATGTCTATAACCAACAAGTGACTGCTGTTGATCCAACAGAGTATAAGGCTCGTCACATCTTAGTTAAAGATGAAGCTAAAGCGAAAGAGTTAATCAAAAAATTAAATAATGGTGCAAATTTTGAAGAACTTGCTAAAACGGAATCTACCGGCCCCTCAGGAAAAGATGGTGGCGATCTAGGTTGGTTCTCAGCGGCACAAATGGTACCTGAGTTTTCGAAAGCAACGTCTGCAATGAAAAAAGGAACACATAGCCAAAAACCAGTTAAAACACAATTTGGCTTTCATATCATTAAACTGGAAGATTCACGAAAACGCGAAGCACCAAAATTTGAAGATGTTAAAGAACAAATCCGCCCACTGGTACAAAACAAGCGTGTACAGGACTATATTGTGAAATTACGTAGTAAAGCGAAAATTGAAATAAAATAACGTTTAAATTATAAAAGCAAAAAAGCCCCTTCAACGGGGCTTTTTTTATATGAAAATTTTATCACAGGCTTAATCACGAAATACGACGTTCTATGAACAAACTATTTCCTTCAATCTTTTTCGCATTATGTTTTGCTTGCGTCGCCATTTCAGAAATATCGGAGTAAGAGGTGCAATGTAAAGAGTCCGGAGTAAGCGCACCAATTGATAAACTCATTAAAGGATGCAAGCATTGTTCACCATTACGCGCCAGCGCCCAAATTCCATTGTTATTTCTGTCAATATCACTGTAATGCTCTGAGACAATATCATTAAAGTCACTTAATATATTATTACAGCGTTCTTGCCAGTTATCACTCTTAAAAATAACAATAAAATCATCTCCACCAACATGACCAACAAAGTCATATTCAGGATCAGTTTGTTTTAATAAAGTATCTGCCAGTTCTTTTATAACTTTGTCTCCCTTGGCATAACTATAAACATCATTAAAGGGTTTAAAGTTATCAATATCACAATAAGCAATGTGAAACTGAGAGTTTGAACTTAACAAGTAATCAATTTTTTCATAAATAGGCACATTCCCCGGTAAAAGAGTTAATGGATTAGCATAGCGTGCATTTTTTATTTGTAACTCAGTTATTTTTTTTAGAAGCTGAACAACTTTACCTAAACCAACATATTTACCCTTTTCTGTAATAATAAAGTCATCTTCAATTTGAAGCTGCATATGCGTAGTTACGAGTTTACTAACCTGTTCAATCCCCCATTCTTTTTCTACAATAACTGAGTCTTTATCAACATAGTCCATTATTGATTTAGAACCATGCAATGCCCGCCCAAATGTTGTCGACAAAGTCGCTAATAAATTATTACGCTTAATCAAACCAAGTGGTTTACCATCATCATCCAATACAGGAACAGAGGTTAAAGATTGTGATTTATGAAATATCGAATATACATCTTCTAAAGTAGTATATGGAGATATATCAGGGACATTAATAAGTAACTCAGAAATATTTTGTGACACACCTTTACCCCGTTGATTACAGTCATAAGATGAACGACAACTAAACAGTTCATTAGAAATTATACGCGGAGGATTTTGTTCAGGCCTGGAAAACAAGAAACCCTGACCTAACTCTATCCCCAAACCAAAAATTGTTTTATATTCTTCTTTTGTCTCAATACCTTCTGCAATAACTTTGCAGTCCAGTCCTTCTGCAATATCACGAATAGAACTTACAAATGACTGTTTCTCAGGGTTATCATTAATACCTTGTATAAAGTGCATGTCAATTTTGACATAGTCGGGGCGTAACTCAGACCAGCGCCTCAAACCAGAATAACCAGCACCAAAATCATCAATAGCAATTTCAAAGCCCATGGATTTATAATGTTCAATTGCTGTCCGCATAACATCAAAGCTTTCCATAGGATATTGTTCTGTCATTTCAATGACAACATTCTCAGGTTTTATGCCTACCTCACCTAAAATTTCAAGAGTAAGTCCGGAACGGTGTCCCGGCTCCAGTAAACTTTCAGGTGTCGCATTTAAAAAAAGCTTTCCAGATAATTGTTTAGCCTGAAAATTATGTATACCAACTTCTCTGCACAGTAAATCCAGTTCTAACAAACGCCCTCCATCTATAGCCGTTTCAAAAAGACTTGCAGGAGAATGATACAGACTGTCGGAAGGGCCACGGATAAGCGATTCATAACCATGAATAGATTGTTTACCCATGTCAACGATAGGTTGAAGTAAAGAAGTAAGTGTTTTATTTTTTAAAATATCTAAAAATATTTCAAAATTATTACAAAAGCTTTGTTGCTGTTGTGTTACAGCCATACCTACATCATATGAACAAACCATACATAAAACCTTCACTGTTATTGAGTGCCTAGTGTGAAGTATTTTTATGACAATAAAGTTACATGGCGGAATTTAATCAGGTGATTTCATGAGCCAATAAAAAAATCAATCCCATTTAAAGAACCAGGCGCCAAATAGTAAAAAAACAGCGCTTTGCAAGGTAAGTATTATGAGGTGATAACTAATATCCATTAACCCGGCACCATCAATCATAATGGCTCTGGCAGCCGTGGTGACATGTGTGAGAGGAAAAATTTCTGCAATAGATTGCATAATAGGCGCAGCACCTTCAAGCGAAAACCAGACGCCTGAAAAAAACATCATTGGCCAGCTAAAGAGGTTTAACATTCCCCCAGCTGTTTCTTCACTGGTTATCCTTGCAGCAATTACCAAGCCTAAACTGATCATACTTAAGGCTCCCAGCGCAAATACAAAAAATAAATTAAAATGGGAACCGTTCATCACAAAGTCGACAAATAAATGTGTCCCATAAAAAACAAATGCTGTTACTACCATAATCAAAATAATACGGGATGCAATTTGTGCTGATAAATATTCAAATGCGGTAATGGGTGTCGCTTTAAGTCGCTTCAACATACCGTTTTTACGATATCGTACAATGACAAAACCTACCCCAAATAAAGCACTAAACATCATGTTCATTGATAGAATACCGGGAATAACCCAGTCAATATAGCGAATTTGTTTGCCTGTTACCGTTTGTTTATCAAAGTTGTTATCTGCAGAGTTTAATAAAATTTTTTCAACCAGATAACCACCGGGAGATTCGGTATTAATCCAATATTTATTACTGTTTGCATCAAGCAACATATCGACCTGATGACGTTGAACTTTTGCAATTGTATGCGCTATTTCAGAACTTGTTGATTCAACTGAATAAAAATCAATATGTTTTAGTTTTAAAAACTCCTGAGATTGTACATTTGCCATCGATTCGTTTATTACTGCAACTTTAAACTGTTTTCCTATATCACCAGAAAAGGCAAATGAAAAGCCGGCAACAATTAACACCGGCATTAAGATATTCCAGCTAAGTGAAGAGCGATCCCGAAAGAACTCTTTATTACGGGTAGAAAATAAAGCTAAAAATCGTTTAAAGGACATGATGTTTCCAGTTAAGTTCTAAGTTCTTTACCTGTTAACTCTAAAAATAGATCATCTAAAGTGCGCGGCCTAATCTGTAGATAGGAAAGAGAAACATTATTTTCAATTAACACAGAAATAACACTGTTAACATCACAGGTGGTGATTTCTATATATTCATCTTTGATATGTGTTGATAATTTTGATATATCTGTTTTATTAAGCTCAGTTTTTGGCAACTGTAAAACAACATCGTTAAAATATTCAGATAATAATTTTTTAGGTGTTCCCTCTGCAATAATTTTACCATGATCCATTATCGCAATTTCATCGCATAAGCTATATGCTTCATCCATATAGTGAGTAGTTAAAACAATCGTTTTACCTTCTGTTTTTATGTCATTAATTAAATCCCAAAAATTTCGTCGTGCTTGTGGATCTAAACCTGTTGTTGGCTCATCTAAAAAAATAATATCTGGATCATTGACTAAAGCGATAGCAAGTAACAGGCGTTGTCGTTGACCACCCGAAAGTTGACGGTTATCCTGGTCAAGATACTCTGTGAGATTGCAACGTAAAATTAAATTTTCGATATCTGAATTTTTCGGGTAAAAACGTGCAAACATATCAAGTGTTTCCCGCACTGTAATATAATCCTGCAACGCGGTTGACTGAAACATAATTCCAGCCTCATTTCTAAACTGCTCGTCTAGTGGATGCCCTTTATAGAGAACTTCGCCTGAACTGGCGTGATTTATTCCTTCAAGAATTTCAACTGTTGTTGTTTTACCCGCTCCATTCGGTCCAAGCAAACCAAAACAGACACCCGTTTTTAAGTTAAGATCAATACCATTAACGGCCTTCACATTAGGATAGTGCTTAACCAGATTTTTAACTTGCAATATATCCGTTGCCAACATTATTTCCCTTCAGATTTACGAAAAAGTGATTTTTTCTAAAAAACCTTTTTCAAGAGAAAGAAAATCAGAAATTTCATCCCATTGATAGAACACATCAACCTTATAAACAGTACCCTCTAGCAAGGTTTGATACATTCGTGAGATATCATGATTCAAAGCTGTACTAACCCAAAATGCAGATAACGTTTCGTTACCCGATTTATAAGACTCTAACCGTTGCTGTGCAACTTCCCACAACTCATCAAAACTTAAATGCACAGCATTAATTTCCCGAATATCATTAAAGCGATGTAAGGTTTGTTTTGAGCCAGACTCTTGCTGTTCTATTGCCTTAAGCCATTCGCCTACTAAAGCGGCATCAAGTTCACCAGAAATTTTACTATAAATAATATTATCAATGACTTTTGTATTGTAAGTACCCATGTTCCCTCAGAAATTATTAGATAATATAGACATAATAATAGTGAATCATTACTTAAACAATATGAATTTAAATAAGAAGGTATTTTGCACTTGTTTAAGAATATTTTTTTAGTAACCCAATAAGTGCATTCTCATCTAAAAGGTTTATTCCCAATTCAGCGGCTTTTTGTGCCTTTGAGCCCGCATTTTCACCTATTACAACATGACTTGTTTTCTTTGATACACTTCCTGCCACTTTAGCACCAAGGTTTTGTAAGGCCGTTTTTGCATCATTACGCCCCATGGTCTCAAGTGTACCTGTAATAACAAAAGTTTGTCCCAGTAAAGGTTGTTCTCCATCGGCCTTTTGTTCAATTTTAGGCCAGTGAATTCCAGCCTTAAGCAACTGATTGACCACTTCAATATTATGTTCTTGTTTAAAAAAGGTCATCAAATTTTTGGCAACAATGGGGCCTATATCTGGCACCTCTAATAGCTGTACTTCAGTTGCATGCATAATGCTTTCTAAACTGCAGAAATGATTTGCTAAAGTTTGCGCAGTTGTTTCGCCAATACTATGGATACCTAAAGCAAAAACAAATCTTGCCAGGGTTGTTGTTTTACTTTTTTCTAATGACTCAACCAGGTTAGTGGCTGATTTTTCCGCCATGCGTTCCAGTTTGATCAGGTTCTTAACATCTAAATGATATAAATCAGCAATAGTATGAATAAGCCCTTCATCGACAAGCTGTTCAACGAGCTTGTCACCAAGACCATCAATATTCATCGCACGACGTGATGCAAAGTGTTTAATGGCTTCTTTACGTTGTGCTTCACAGAACAAACCACCCGTACAATAAGTAACCGCTTCATCATCAAACCGAACCGTTTCTGAATTACAAACGGGACACGTTTTTGGCAATTGAAAGCGACGTGGTTTACCCTCACGTTTAGATTTTACAACACTGACAATTTGAGGGATTACATCACCGGCACGCCGGACAATAACCCGATCCCCTACTCGTACATCCAGGCGATCAATTTCATCCTGATTATGCAAGGTTGCATTACTGACCGTAACCCCACCAACAAAGACCGGCTCTAACCGTGCAACGGGGGTTAATGCGCCTGTACGTCCCACCTGAATATCGATACCTAATAAGGTCGTCATTTCTTCCTGGGCAGGAAATTTTCGTGCAATAGCCCAACGTGGTGCACGTGCAACAAAGCCCATAATGTCCTGAAACTCAATATTATCAACCTTATAAACAATACCGTCTATTTCATCGGGCAAGTCGTTACGAATTTTTGAAAGCGCTTCATAATATTCAAGACAACCTGTTGCACCTTTAACAACCTTACTTGCTGGATTAATTCTCAGCCCCCATGACTGCAGCATACTCATCACCGTACTGTGCTTTTTTGGTAAAACCATACCATCAACCAGGCCAACACCATAACTGTAAAATGAAAGTGGCCTGGTTGCGGTAATTTTAGGATCAAGTTGACGCAGAGAACCTGCCGCCGCATTACGTGGATTAACAAAAGGTTTTTCACCTTTTTCAATTTGTTGCTGGTTTAACTTTTCGAAACCTGCTTTCGGCATGACCACTTCGCCGCGAACTTCAAGCAGTTCAGGGTAATCTTTACCGCGAAGTTTTAATGGGATGGCATCAATGGTTCTGATGTTTAAAGTTACATCTTCACCTGTACGACCATCTCCCCGCGTTGCGGCACGTGTTAACAAACCTTCTTTGTATAAAAGGCTAATCGCCAAACCATCAAGCTTAGGTTCAGCGGCATATTCTATATTGTCTTTTTCAACAGCCTCTCTTATTCGTTTATCAAAATCACTCATATCTTGGTCAGAAAAAGCATTACCTAATGAAAGCATAGGCACTTCGTGTTGAACTTCAGAAAATGAATCCAGTGGTGTTGCACCAACCCGTTGAGTCGGTGAGTCCGGGGTTATAAGCTCAGGATATTGATTTTCAATTTCAGATAATTTACGTAGTAAACGATCATATTCACTATCGGGTATTTCAGGATTATCTAAAACATAATAAGAATAGTTATGCGCATTAATTTCTTCACGCAAAGCATCAATACGCTGCTGAGGTTTATTTTTTTCCATTAAACTAATGATGTTTACTACGTTGTGAGACTTGCTGTTTTAAACGGTAGGTTTCAACTTTATCTTTTAAATGAGTAACCGTTTGTGCTGACAGAACATTCCTGTTTTCATCACAGACATTGCCACCTAAAGCTTCAGCTAACTGCTGACTGACTTCCAATAATGTATCGAAAGCCTGACGGCATTCAACAGGCCCCGGTAATTGTAAAAAAACCGCAAGGCCGGGTGTTGCTATTGAATCTAATTCATCTAACCCGAAAAAACCAGGTTCAACTGCATTTGCAATACTAAAAACAGCAACACCATCTTTTAAATAGTGATAAATCTGATGCTCTCCATGCACCAAACCGGCAGTAGTCATTACTGCATGAATATTTTCACCACTAAACACATGTCCTTTTGCCGACATAATATTTAAAACAATCAGTAATGTTTCTGTTCCTGACTCACCACTACTGTCATCAACTGCAGTAAAAGAGGCATCTGTTTGTTTAGTATGCTGTTCAATGCGATCCCGGGTAGAAATAACCTCGCTTAAAGCATCAAAATCATCTTGTTCAGGTTCATCATCGATTGGGGTTAAAACCGGAATAAGATCATCGTTATCCGACGCGTCTTCCCTGTTGCTTGATGAGCGAAATTTCAGATAAATTCCGCCAACGATAACAAGCCCAACGATGACTAAAGTTAAACGTAATGAATCCACACTATCCCTCTGACCAAACAAACTCTCAGATAAAAAATATTTTTATGCCGACGCGAGTTCTGCCGCTGCTTCAACATCAACCGCAACAAGGCGAGATACACCCGGTTCATGCATAGTTACACCGGTTAAGTGCTGTGAAATTTCCATGGTGATTTTATTATGTGTGATAAAAATAAACTGTGTTTTATCAGACATGTATTTAACCATATCACAAAAACGCCCTACGTTAGCATCATCCAAAGGTGCATCAACTTCATCCAGCATACAGAAAGGTGCCGGGTTCAACTGAAAAATTGAGAATACCAATGAAACCGCAGTTAAGGCTTTTTCACCACCCGACAATAAGTGAATCGTACTATTACGTTTACCAGGAGGACGCGCCATGATGGTAACACCTGCATCTAACAAATTATCATCCGTTAATTCAAGGTAGGCATGGCCACCTCCGAATAAACGCGGAAATAATTCTTTAACACCACTATTTACTTTATCAAACGTTTCTTTAAAGCGCGTGCGTGTTTCCGCATCAATCTTGGCAATGGCATTTTCTAAAGTTGTTAATGCATCGGTTAAATCTTTATCCTGATCATCAAGATATTTTTTGCGTTCTGCTTCTTGTTCATACTCTTCAATTGCAGCAAGATTAATTGGACCCAAACGCTGTATTTTTTGTTCCAGATCATCAACATTATGTTGCCACATTGTTTCGTTTGCATCTTCTGGCATTTCATCAATTAATGTTTTCAACTCAAAGCGGGTTTCATTAATCGCTTCTTCTAATGTCTGACGACGAACTTTAACTTCCTGCCAACCAATTCGGATAGATTCCAGTGAGCCACGCACATCTTGCACTGCTTGCTCTGCACTACCACGTGCTTCTTCAAGTCCACGCATATGATGGTCGATTTCTTCAACGGTCTTTCTTGCTTGTGTCAGTTCTTCTTCGACGACAATACGAGATTCAAGCAGTACAGCTAACTCTTTACTCATTTCATCAATCGGCGCATCACTTTCTTCTGCTGATTGATGGAGTTCATCACGACGAGCAGCAAGTTGTTGTTGACGCTCTTGCATACGTGCTAATGCCTGTTCAGTTGAGTTTAATTCTGCACGAAGTGTTTCTATACGCACTTTAATTTCATGTGCTGCATCACGCTCTACACGTGCCTGTTCACGTTTGCCGCGTAAATTATCCTGACAGGTTTCACGACGTTGCTGCAATTCAACACGTTGTTCTTCAAGTCGTGACATAGCTTCTAAAGCCACTTCTAACTTTTCACGTGCAATAGCAAGTTCCTGATTATCTTTTTCAACTTCGGTACGGACTTCTTCGGCTTCAACACGTTGTTCTTCTTTACGTGATTGCATTTGCTCTAAACGTGCCTGACGGGCACTTAAGTCGGACTGACGGTTAGCGCGTTGGCGAGACAACTGATTAATCGTTGCCTGACCTGCATCGCGATCCATTTCTGCTGAACTAAGTTGGCTACGTTCAGTTTCTAATTGCTCTTGCGTTTGTTGAACTTTAGCTTGTAACTCACTGGTTTCACCGGTTAAGGTTTTTAAGTTTTGTTCACGCTGTAAAATACCTGCTTTTTCATCTTTATCGCGCGCAACACGTAACCAGTTTTTACCCAGCCAAATACCTTCGCTGGTTACAATTGACTCGCCATCTTGTAAAGATACACGCATAGATAACGCTTGTTGCAAACTTTCAGCAACCAAGACACCTTTTAATAAACTCGTTAATGCCCAGGGCGCCTTAATTTTGCTTTCTAAACTATCTGCCTTAACAAAAGCTGTATTTGAAACTGCACGAGTATCAAATAAAGTTAAGGTACCTTCTTCAAAGTTTTCAAGCATTTCACTTAAAGGATCAACGCCATCAACACAAACGGCTTCCAGATGTTCACCAAGAACACATTCTGCGGCTTTTGCCCAGGCAGGTTCAACCTCAAGCTCTTCTGCCAAACGAGGGGCATCTTGTAAGTGTTGTTTGTTTAACCACTGTGTTACTGCACCTTCTTCTTTACCGAGCGCAGCCTGTTGCAGCGCTTCGAGTGATGCGGTGCGTCCACGCAAATCCTGTAGCTTACCTCTCGACTCATCTAACGAGGTATTTAATGAATGAACGGAGTCACGCAACTGAGCAATTTGCGCTTTCTTTTCTTCTAGAACGGCTTCAGCTTGTTGAATTTCAGCTTCATCTTTTTGTATTTGCTGCTCAAGCTCACCACTTTCATTAATAAGCTGCTCATCAGCTTGTTTCTTTAATTCTTCTTGCAAACGTTCTAAACGTTGTTGCTGACGTTGTAAATGTTCTTCAACGTGTTGAATGTGGGTACGCTCAACTTCTGCATTTCGTGCAGGCTCCGTCGCCGCTTCGCTAAAGCTGTCCCATTCACTCTGCCATGCTTGCATCGCGCTTTCAGCTTCTAATAAAGCTGCTGATGACATTTCAGCCGTTTCTTCTAATGATTCAAGTTTTGGTTCAACTTCAGCAAGGTTCTCTTTAACCATCGCTAAACGCTTTTGATCGGTTTCATGATGCGCATGTGCTTCATTCCAATCTTGCTCTAACTGCGCTAAATCTTGTTGTTGTTGTTGACGACGTTCTTTCGCATGCTGAATAGACTGTTCAATTTTCGCTATCTCGGTACCAACGCTATAGAAACGACTTTGCACTTCATTAAAGCTATCTGTTGCTTCGATATGTGATTCGCGTTGTGATTCAATCTCCGCTTCAACATGACGCTGCTGTGCAACCGCAGATTCAAGCGCGGTTTCTTGCTCACGAATTTGAGCTTCTGTTTTTTCTGCTTCGTCTTGCTTTAATAACCAACGTAATGCGGTTAACTGTGCTTTCAACAAGCGCTCTTCTTCACGCAAAACTTTATATTTTTCAGCGGTGTTCGCCTGACGTTTTAAACGTGCCAGCTGTTTTTCTAATTCATCGCGTAAATCACTTAATCGATCCAGATTTTCACGGGTATGTTTAATACGGTTTTCTGTTTCACGGCGACGTTCTTTATATTTTGAAATTCCCGCAGCTTCTTCAAGGAAAACACGAAGCTCTTCAGGTTTTGCTTCAATCAAACGGGAAATAGTACCCTGTTCAATAATCGCGTAACTACGCGGCCCCAGGCCTGTACCAAGGAAAATATCGGTAATATCACGACGACGACAACGGGTGCCATTTAGATGGTAGAGGGATTGTCCGTCACGCGTAACAGTACGCTTAATCGAGATATCACTAAAATTGGCATATTCGCCACCGAGTTTACCTTCAGAATTATCAAAAATCAGCTCAATCGCGGCCTGCCCAACGGGTTTACGCCCTGTTGAGCCGTTAAAGATAACATCTGCCATCGATTCACCCCGTAAATGCTTGGCAGAGGACTCGCCCATAACCCAGCGCACGGCATCGATAATATTGGATTTCCCGCAACCATTCGGTCCCACAACGCCACTTAACTGGCTTGGAAATTCAACGGTAGTTGGGTCGACAAAGGATTTAAATCCCGCTAATTTTAGTTTACTTAATCGCATGCCAGAAGGTTACTCGATCCCTTACTGCTCATACAAGATCTAGTTGGCATTCACCGTCTGTCGAATGAAAATAACTTGAGATTTGGCGAAAAAATGTTCAATTTTAGCCCTGAGATTCATCTCATCATAATTCAACCTCACACTGAAATCAGTGCTAAAATGCCGCCAACAAATTCCTTTTCAATTTTAGTAAAAAGCAGAGAATATAATGGCGACCAAACCGACTAAAGATCTAGAAACTTTTGATAACCCGATGCCAGAGCGTGACTACACCATTCGCATTGATATGCCCGAATTTACCTGCTTATGCCCTAAAACTGGCCAGCCTGACTTTGCCACGCTGCACCTTGAGTATGTGCCCAACGAACAATGTGTTGAGCTAAAAGCCCTTAAACTCTATATCTGGGCTTTTCGAGAAGAAGGTCATTTCCACGAAAAAGTCACCAATATGATTTTGGATGATCTCGTTGCCGTAACCCAGCCCCGTTTTATGCGTTTAACCGGCAAATTTAATGTCCGGGGCGGGCTCTACACCGAAGTAGTTGCCGAACACCGTGATCCAAGCTGGAAGGCGCCTGAGTATGTCACGCTCCCCTAAACTAAAGTCAGCCAGTGTCTAAAGCGGATCCTGCACTTTTTATTGGTATTGATCTTGGTACCTCAGGGTGCCGGGCCATTGCCATCAACAAGCAGGGTGTTAGCAAAGCAAGCGCACGATTTGACTATCCCGATCCACAACAACAATCACCGCAACATTGGTGGTCAGCAACACAAAACGTCCTGGAAAGTCTTTTTAGCCAAATTGATCCACAAAAGGTAAAAGCCATTGCAGTGGATGGTACCTCGAGCACCGTTCTATTGTGTGACAACAGTGGCCAGCCTTTAACCCCCGCGTTAATGTACAGCGATCAAAGCGCGCGACAACAAGCGATATTTCTACAGCAACATGCCCCTCGGGATTCAATTGTATTGAATGCAACAAGTAGCTTAGCCAAAGCATTGTATTTGATTGAAAAATACAGCATCAGCAAACCTTTTCACATTGTGCATCAAGCAGATTGGATTAGTGGAAAACTCTGCCAACAATTTAATTTTAGTGATACGAATAATGTTTTAAAACTGGGCTTTGATGCTCTCAACAAAACATGGCCAACATGGTTGTTACGTTTATTGACGCAATTAAGTATCGATCATAAAAGCTTACCCAAAGTATTCACTCCGGCTGAAATAATCTCAGACATCCATTCAGCGATAGCAAAAGAATTTTCATTACCAGCAAAGGTTAAAATTATTGCCGGTACAACCGACAGCACGGCAGCATTTATTGCCAGTGGTGCAAATGAAGTCGGTCAAGCGGTTACCTCTCTTGGTTCCAGTTTGGTATTAAAAGTTGTTAATGATAACCCCATCAATGATCCGGCTCATGGTGTCTATAGTCAGCCTTATGGAGAATATTGGCTGGTGGGTGGCGCATCAAATTCTGGCGGAGCCGTATTACGGCACTATTTTAATGATAAACAAATGCCTGAACTCACAAGGGAAATTCAACCTGAAATAAATACCGGGTTAAACTATTACCCGTTGCTAAAAGAAGGAGAACGTTTTCCTATAAGCGATGCAAATTTACCACCACGACTGACACCAACAGCTAAAACAGATACTCTTTTATTTCAGGGCATACTCGAAGGTATCGCGGATATAGAATTGGCTGGTTATAAACTACTGAAAAAATTGGGTGCCCCTTACCCCAAAGAAGTCAAAACAAATGGCGGTGGTGCCATCAATATAAAATGGCAAGCAATCAGAGAGCAGACTTTGGGTACAACAGTGACAAAAGCAACACATACAGAAGCAGCCTATGGCGCTGCTTTATTAGCAGCAAAAAATAACGCTTAAAAATTATATTTACAGTTAGTTAGCAAAAAACAATTGGAATATCGATAATTACAACTCATTTAAATTTATCTTGAGCATGTCTTTTATCTCAGGCAGACACGAACCGCAGTTTGTACCGGCACGTAATAATTCTCCAACCTGTTCCGTTGTAGTTAAGCTTTCCGTTTTAATACAATCAAGCAATGTATTGATTCCAACATTAAAGCAAGCGCAAACAGTTTTACCTGTATCTTTTATGCCATTGCCTGGCTTACCAGTAAGAATGCTTTTTCGATCACTCTCATTTAAATCATTATCTTTAAATATATTTAATAACCAGTCACGCTCCGGTAACAAAAAATCTGGCCCGATAAAAATACAACTTTCTAGTCGACCCTTTTCTATACGCGCAGCACGATAACGATTTACTGCAGAATCATGATATTCAGTCCACTCTACGTCCTCTGCATGTTGGCATAGCAGGCTACGAGCACATTGTTCCCAGTCACCCGGTATCTCATTGCCTGCTATTTCATAACGCCATACATCCTGACCTTTACTACAAGACCAATAACTCGCATTATCCAAATCTAACTGGCGTCGGGATAATACAAAGCCGTACCACTTTGCCTTATAAGGTTTTACATTGACCGGCGTTGATTTATATTCAGGTTGACCTGATATAGGATCGACTTCTGCACTGATTAGACTGTCCACCACTGCATTACTGGCAAATTCATTATTCCAGTGAATTGGAACAAAGACCGAACCCTGCTGTTGTGATTCAGAAACATTAACTCTACAAATAATATTACCAGACATACTACTTACTTCAGCAAGATCATTATCTAAAATTGAAAGCTTCTCTGCATCAACAGGATGTATCTCAACGAAGGGCTCATATATATGCCCAGATAATTTTACAGATTTACCAGTGCGTGTCATGCTATGCCATTGATCGCGAATACGACCGGTATTTAAACGCAGTGGATATTTTATTGATACATCATGTGTGGCAGAAGTATTTTTAACGGCAATAAATTGTGCTTTATGATTACCAGTATAAAAATGACCATTAGCAAACAAACGTTCTGTACCATTGCTGGCATCACGCGTGACGGGCCACTGTATAGGTTTAAGACTTTCATATTCATTGTTAGTTAAATTTTGTAAGCCTGAAATATCAAAATCACGTGTACCTTTATTTTTATAACCGGAAAGTCGGGCGTGCTCTTTAAAAATATCTGCAGAATCCGAATAAGAAAAACTATCACTAAAACCCATTCGCTTTGCAACTTCAGAAATAATCCACCAGTCTGTACACGCTTTAGCAGGTGCTGAAATAAATGCACGTTGACGTGAAATTCGTCGCTCAGAATTTGTTACGGTACCATCTCGTTCACCCCATGTTTTTGCTGGAAGTAAGACATTGGCATACCGTGTTGTGTCCGTGTCTTTCATACAATCAGAGACAACAACAAACTCGCATTTTTCTAAAGCTTGTTTTACTTTATCTGTATTTGGTAAAGAGACAGCAGGATTTGTCGCCATAATCCAAACCGCTTTAATTTTTCCTGCACCAATGGCATCGAAAAGGTCTACAGCCTTATAACCTTCAGATTCAGCAATGTTTGGTGAACCCCAAAATGTTTTAACCAAATTTCTATGGCTTTCATTTTCAATTTCCATGTGTGCAGCAAGTTGATTAGCCAATCCTCCAACTTCACGTCCACCCATGGCATTCGGTTGACCCGTAATAGAAAACGGTCCCATGCCTGGCCGACCAATTCGTCCAGTATATAAATGACAGTTTATAATACTGTTAACGCGATCTGTTCCAAACGACCATTGATTAATGCCCTGTGAATAAGCGGTCACCACGCGTTCAGTACGAGCAAACAGTTTATAAAACTGCTCTACATCATCAAAATTTAAGCCGCAATGTTTTGCCACAACTTCTGATGAGATAGCATGCGATGCTGCCATTAATAATGCAGCATCTAATCCTTCAGTATGATTATTAACAAACAATTCATTTTTTTCATTCTTACTATCCAAGTAGACTAACAAGCCATTAAATAGAATATGATCGGTGCCAGGTTTAACCGGCAAATGAAAGTCTGCAATATCACAAGTTGCGGTACGACGCGGATCAATAACGACCACGATCATATCTGGATTAACTTCTTTTGCTTTTTTGATGCGTTGAAATAAAACCGGGTGGCACCAAGCAGTATTCGATCCCGTTAGGATTACTAACTTGGCGCGTTCTAAATCTTCATAATTGCAGGGAACAGTATCACTACCAAATGCACGTTTTTGACCCGCAACAGCAGAAGACATACAAAGACGGGAATTCGTATCAATGTTAGCGCTACCAATAAAGCCTTTCATGAGCTTATTGGCAACATAATAATCTTCTGTCAAAAGTTGTCCGGATACATAAAATGCGACAGCATTTTTACCATGCTTTTCAATGATATTCTGAAAACCTGATGCGACGGCATTAAGTGCAACATCCCAACTTTCAGCTTTACCTTCAACTTCAGGAAAAAGTAAACGACCATCAACCGACAAAGTTTCACCAAGTGCAGCACCCTTTGAGCACAGACGGCCAAAGTTAGCAGGATGTTCAGGGTCACCTGAAATGTTCACTTGCCCATCTGCCTCGACTTGCGCTAATACACCACAGCCAACGCCACAATAGGGACAGGTTGTTTTAATTATATTCGACATTTAAATATTATTCGTTAGGGCAACCTTCTTGAGGTGTTAACGACAACATGATTTTTTCGCCTTCCATTTTAATCGGAAAGCTCGCAGCACAACCTTCATCCGGTGCCATTGCAATACCGTTATCCAGACCTATTTTCCAGTCATGCAATGGACATGCAACATGGTTCCCCATAACAATACCTTGTGATAGCTGGCCACCTTTATGCGGGCACTTATCACGCAGAGCAAAAACCTTATCGTCTGCCGTTCTAAATACGGCAATATCACCTTCTTTCCGACTTACAACACGCGCACCCAGTTTTGGTATATCGCTTAATGTCCCAACTTCTATCCAGTCACTCATAATTATTTCTCTTGATTAAATTTTTTACAGGCTTCATTTATATAGCGTAATTTAGCCAATCACTTTGATTGGAGTAAATTCATGAGACTCGCCACCTTTGGCGCGCTCTTCCCATGGATCATCTTGCATAAATGTTTGAGAATAATTGAAACGTTCTGCAAGCTCTTTGCGTTTCGCTGCATTATCCACCAATGCTTCTTTAATATGACTCAACCCAACTCGTTCAATCCAAGGTGCAGTACGTTCCAGATAATGTGCTTCTTCACGATATAACTGGATATATGCTGCACTGTATTCAAGCACTTCTTCTTCCGTTTCAACATTACATAATAAGTCTGTTGCACGTACTTTTATACCACCGTTACCACCAACATGAATTTCATATCCCGAATCAACACAAACAACGCCATAATCTTTAATGGTTGCTTCTGCGCAGTTACGAGGACAACCTGAGGCTGCCATTTTAAATTTATGTGGCATCCATGAGCCCCAGCTCATTTTTTCGAGCTTAATGCCCAGTCCGGTCGAATCCTGAGTTCCAAAACGACACCATTCTTTACCCACACAGGTTTTAACTGTACGTAGTGCTTTACCATATGCATGACCTGAAACCATGCCGGCTTTATTTAAGTCATCCCATATTTTTGGAAGCTCTTCTTTTTTTAAGCCATAAAGTCCTATTCTTTGCCCACCTGTAACATGCACAGTATCAATATTATATTTTTCAGCGGCATCAGCAACGGCACGCAATTCTTGCGGTGTTGTCATCCCTCCCCACATACGTGGAATAACTGAATAGGTTCCATCTCCTTGAATGTTGGCATGAGCACGTTCATTAATGAAACGTGACTGACTATCATCCAGGTTCAATTCAGGGAATTTGCAGAGTAAATAATAATTTAATGCCGGACGACATTTACTACAACCGTCGGGAGATTTCCATGCCATTGCATCCATTACAGTACGAATGGATTTATACTCTTGTATTTCAATTGCAGCTCGTACATCGTCATGAGACTTATCAGTACAACCACATATTGGCTTAAGATGAGGCGCAGTTGAGTAATCGCCACCTAAAGTATGCGACATCAGCGATTCAACTAACCCTGTACAAGAACCACATGAACTTGATGCTTTCGTGTGTGCGCGAACTTCATCAAGCGTGAATATTTTGTTTACAGTAATTGCGTTAACAATTTCTCCTTTAGTAACACCGTTACATCCACAAATTTCAGCGTTATCAGACATTGCTGCGACACGGTTATCATCGCCATGACCTGAGTCACCTAAATGTGCCTGCCCAAAGAGTAAATTTTCACGGAACTCAGAAATATCTGTTCCATCACGCATCAAATCGAAGTACCACGTGCCATCAATTGTATCGCCATACATGACAGCGCCGAGAATTTTATTATCCTTAACAATAATTTTACGATAAACGCCACGAGCCTTATCCTGAAAAACCAGTTCGTCTGTTGTTTCATCACCGTTAAAGTCACCGGCTGAGAATAAATCAATACCGGTCACTTTAAGCTTTGTTGAGGTCATGGTGCCTTCATAAATACCAATACCCATCTTTGCTAAATGGTTGGCACACACTTTTGCCATTTCAAATAAAGGCGCAACTAAACCATACGCAATGCCACGATGTTGTGCACATTCACCCACAGAATAAATTGTAGGGTCATACGTTTGTAATGTATCGTTTACCACAATACCCCGCTCACAATAAATGCCCGCTTCTTTCGCCAGTTTAATATTGGGTTTGATGCCCACCGCCATGACAACGATATCAGCATAAATTTCTGAGCCATCTTTAAAACGTACTTTCTCAACCCGGTCTTTACCGATAATCGATTCTGTTTGTGCTTCCATTAAAAAATGTAAGCCGCGTTCTTCTAAAGACTCTTTCAGCATGGCGGCAGCCGGCCCGTCCATTTGACGTTCCATTAATTTATCCATGAGGTGCACAACGGTAACGCTCATACCCTGTTGCATTAAACCATTAGCGGCTTCAAGACCAAGTAGACCACCACCAATAACAACGGCGTGTTTATGTTCTTTTGCAGCAACCATCATGGCATCAACATCTTTAATGTCACGAAATGAAATAACGCCTTCAAGGTCATTACCCGGCACGGGAATAATAAAAGGATCTGAACCTGTTGCAATTAATAAACGGTCGTATGGTGCTTCTGTACCATCTGCCGCGATAACTTTGCGGCCAATACGGTCGATTGAAGTGACTTCTGTACCACTGTGTAATGTGACGTTATTATCTTTGTACCACTGCAGGTCATTAAGCATGATTTCATCGATGGTTTTGTCGCCTGCGAGTACAGGTGACAGCATAATGCGGTTATAATTACCGTAAGGTTCCGCGCCAAATACCGTAATATCGTAAGCAACGGGATCAATTTTTAACAATTCTTCTACGGTACGAATACCTGCCATACCATTTCCAATTACTACAAGCTTCTCTTTCATTCTTTTCACCAAATTTTATTTCGTTTATTAAATATATACTACGCAGCTGCTTCCGGGTTTCTTTGACGTTCATAAAGAAACTTAAGAACCTGTGCACGTATATGATTATAATTTTCGTCATCGGCAAGCGCTACGCGGTTACGCGGCCTTGGCAAATCAACGTCAAGAATTTCACCTATGGTAGCTGATGGTCCGTTTGTCATCATTACAATACGATCAGACAGTAATACTGCCTCATCAACATCATGCGTAATCATGATAACGGTATTATTTAATCTTGCCTGAATTTCAATCAATGAATCCTGCATATGTGCTCGTGTTAAGGCATCTAATGCACCGAAGGGTTCGTCCATTAGAAGAACTTTAGGTTCCATAGCTAAGGCACGGGCAATTCCAACGCGCTGTTTCATTCCTCCGGAAATCTCACCAGGACGTTTGTGCATAGCATGATCCATGTGAACGAGGTTGAGATTATGTTCAACCCATTCTTTCATTTCAGCTTTTGATTTTTTATTTTTAAAAACCTGTTTAACCGCTAATTCAACATTTTGATACGCTGTTAGCCAGGGCAACAATGAATGGTTTTGGAAAACAACAGCACGATCTGGCCCCGGTTCATCAACCTCTTTACCCTCTAAAATAATACCACCGGTAGTAGCCTGATATAAACCAGCAACAATATTTAAGACTGTTGATTTGCCACAACCAGAGTGACCGATTAAAGAAACAAATTCACCTTGATCAATTGACAAATTCACACCATCTAATGCTTGAAATGGTCCCGTTGGTGTTGGAAATTCAATCGAAACCTGACTGATTTCTAAATATTTTTTATTCATTATCTTTCTCATTAATTTTTACTTATCGAAGTGTCGCTGCTTTATCCCAGCTAACTTGTTTCTGCAATTTCAGCATAGCTAAGTCGAGTACGAAGCCAATTAAGCCTATTGCAAAAACCGCCACCATAATTCTTGCCATGGAATTCGAGCTACCATTTTGAAATTCATCCCAGACAAATTTCCCCAAACCTGGATTTTGCGCCAGCATTTCTGCTGCAATTAAAACCATCCAGCCAATTCCTAATGAAACACGCAACCCGGCAAACATCATAGGAATAGATGAAGGAATAACAATTTTAATAATATGAGTAAACCAACTCAGTCTTAGTACCCGGCTAACATTAAGTAAATCTTTATCAATCGATGAAACACCGACCGTCGTATTTATTATGGTTGGCCATAAACTACATAACGTTACGGTAATCGCTGAATTAATAAATGATTTTGAAAACACCGGATCATCACTAATATATACGGCACTCACAATCATAGTGACAATAGGTAACCAGGCTAAAGGTGACACGGGTTTAAATGTTTGTATTAGTGGGTTTAATGCTCTGTATATTGTGTCATTTAATCCACATATGATACCAACTGGAATAGCGATTATTGAGGCAATAAAAAAGCCAATTAAAACCGTTTTTATGCTGGTAAAAATCTGATCAATAAATGTTGGTTTTCCTGTGTAATTACGAATCTTAACTTTCGCATCAGGATTTTTTTCTAATTTAGCAGCATTTCTTTTTTCCTGCCTTTGGTAGAATGCTGTTTCTTTAACTCTTTCTTCTTTATGCTCTTGATAAAGGCTTACTGCTTGCTCCCATACTTTTGTCGGACCGGGAACTTGACCTAATGAAGTTTCAATTTGAGATGCAACCGAACCCCACAAACCAAGGAATATTAGTATAGCAAGTGCAGGAACCCCTGCTTTCGTCATGAGAACACTAAAGATATTTCCCCAGTTAAGTTCATTTAACTTCGGCAATGAGGATATCTTTGCCATTACTTTATTTTCTATCATGTTATGTACTCGTGTATTCACAGTAACTATCTCAAACTTCGATTTCTTATAATTTCTTCCTTCTTATAAAATTTATAAGAAGGAAGAGTATTTATTACAACTTATCTTTACCCTTCAAACCAATTTTAAACTTATCCAGGTAATCATTTGGTTTAGAACCATCGTAAACAATGTTATCGATAAAATGTTTTTGTGGTTTGCGATAACCTTTTTCAGAAGCAAAGTCAGGGAAATCTTTTGCTTTTACTTTTCCTTCTGCTATAAGTTCTTTCGCTGCGATTGCATAGATATCCGGGCGATATACTTTCTTCGCAATATCTTTATACCAAGTATCAGATTTTTTCTCTGATATCTGACCCCAACGGCGCATTTGTGTTAAATACCAGATTGCATCTGAGTAATAAGGATAAGTTGCATTGTATCGGTAGAACACATTGAAATCAGGCACCTGACGTTTATCCCCTTTTTCGTACTCAAACGTGCCTGTCATTGAGTTGGCAATAACTTCATAGTCCGCACCAACATATTGTGACTTAGCAAGAATTTTTACCGCTTCAGGACGATTCGCATTATTATTTGCATCTAACCATTCTGCTGCGCGTATCATCGCTTTTACTACACGAATATGTGTATTGGGGTTTTTATCAGCCCATTTTTTACTCACACCAAACACTTTTTCTGGATTGTTTTTCCAGATTTCATAATCGGTTACAACAGGAACACCAATACCTTTAAATACTGCTTGTTGATTCCATGGCTCACCTACACAGTAACCATCAATCGTACCCGCTTCCATTGTAGAAGGCATTTGTGGTGGAGGTGTCACTGATAACAACGTATCAGCTTTCAATGTTCCACTTGTGTCACCTTTATGAGGCGCATAGTAACCAGGATGAATCCCACCGGCCGCTAACCAATAACGTAATTCATAGTTATGTGTTGATACAGGAAAGACCATCCCCATCTTGAAGGGCTTACCTTCAGACTTGTATTTTGCAATTACCGGTTTTAAAGCATCCGCTTTAATCGGATGTACGGGTTTGCCTCCTTCATGCGGGATATGTTTTTTCATTTCACCCCAGACTTTATTCGAAACCGTAATGGCATTTCCGTTTAAGTCCATACTAAAAGCGGTCACGATATGTGATTGTGTTCCGAAACCAATGGTTGCACCTAACGGTTGCCCCGCTAACATATGCGCACCGTCAAGTTCACCATCTATCACTCGATCGAGTAACACTTTCCAGTTGGCCTGTGCTTCTAATGTGACGTATAAACCTTCATCTTCAAAAAAACCTTTTTCTGCAGCAATTGCAAGTGGTGCCATATCAGTGAGCTTGATAAATCCAAACTTAAGCTCCTCTTTTTCCGGTTCACCAACTTCTGCAATCGCATAGGAAGCGGATACAGAAAATAATGCGCCCACTAACAACGCTTTCCCCATAGAATAAAGGGAGCGTTTAACCAACATCACTTTTTCGATTCTCTTTTGCCCAATGATCTGCATATTTTTCTCCAAAAAAAAACGTCCACCTTGAAATGAGAAAATCTCTGTCAAGATGGACGCCATTGTCCAATAAGTTAATTTACTATTCGTTGACCGCCATTGGTCATTACTTAATATCTAATAGAGCACTTTTTGTGCCACAAGTAAAAATATCGTCTTAACTAATTGATATATAAAAGAATAAAATATGATATTCATATTTTTAGGCGATGCAAGCAGCTTAAAAATGCCCTAATTCAGGGCGTTTCATTAGAAAATGCTAATATTTGCACCAGTTTTGAACACAGTGATAGATTTAGGGATAGTCAAAGGTCTTCTTATCAAAAAAAAGGTCAGAAGCCATGACCTGACTACCCTTTTGAGAATCGACTTCCCATTTCTCTGCATGTTGCCCTTCTAACTTCACATTAACGGTTGGCGAATCGAACCCCATTTCAGTAACAACCTGTCGATAAAAATCGACCCAGTAGATATTGTTAATCGTCTCTTTTACATTAACGTTATCTGAGACATCACCCCAACGCTGCATTTGCGAGATATACCATGCAGCATGTGAGTGCCACGGAAATGAAGCATTGTATTTATAAAAAACATTAAAGTCTGGCAAGCTTTCTGTCTGAGCACCGGCATGGTATTTATACTGACCCGCTAAAGGGGGTGAAATGATATCGACAGGAATATTGGTATACTCTTCGCGTGAAACGATTTCAGCTGTTTCATCACGATTTTCTTTTGTATCAATCCATGCGGCAGCATCAATTAATGCCTTGATGAGTGCTTTGTGTGTATTTGGATGCTTAATTGCCCATTCTTTATTGACGCCCAACACTTTTTCCGGCGCATTATTCCAGATTTCATAACTGGTAATAAGTGCATGACCCATACCGGCATTAATGGCATATTGATTCCAGGGCTCACCGACACAAAAACCATCAACCAAATTCGCTTCAAGATTTTGCACCATTTGCTGAGGTGGAATGACACTGAGTTTAATATCATGATCAGGATCAATCCCGGCAGAAGCAAGCCAGTAACGTAAAAAATAATTATGTGTTGAAGCAGGAAACACATGAGCAAAAGTAAGAGGCTCCTGTCCTTTAGATGCTCTAATATCTATCAACTGTTTTAAAGTTACAGCGGTTACCGGACGATGCTGATCAAACTCAGGATTCAGTTGTTTTAACTGTTCATATAATCGTGAGGACACGGTTATCGCATTTCCGTTAACACCTAAAACCAATGCTGTAACCGTTTCCTTTTTCCAGCTGCCTACACCCAAACTGCTCGCGATTGGCATCGTAGCAAGCATTTGAGCAGCATCCAGCATTCCATAAGCAAGCTTATCGCGAATGTTTGCCCATGACGCTTCTTTAGATAAAGTCACGTTCAGGCCATATTTCTTAAAGAAGCCTTTTTCTCTGGCAACGGCTAAACTGGCACAGTCTGTTAAAGGGATAAAACCGATATTAAGTTCCGTTTTTTCCAACCCGGATTCTGTGCTGTTTTTACTTTTGATTGACATAATTCATTCTTCTGCGATTAATTTTTTAATGCACCTGTAATTGAAATAATTTGTTCTGCAACCTCAATAATCCGTTTGTTATTATCCATTGCCAGACTTCTTATCGTTTTATAAGCCTCATCTTCATTACATTGTCGTTGTGACATAACAATGCCTTTTGCTCTATCCATAATTTTTCGTTCTTCGAGTGTATCCCGGGTTTTTTGCAGTTCGCTACGCAATGCCTGAAACTCACGAAAACGGGCGATCGCTACATCCATAATTGGCTTTATTCTGCTTTCATTAAAACCATCTACAACGTAAGCACTGACACCGGCATTGATCGCTTCACTAATCATGCTGTCATCTGCTTCATTGGTAAACATTACAATAGGTTTAGGATTGTGTTGTGTCACGATACGCATTGATTCTAATGAGTCCCGGTTAGGGGATTCAAGATCAACAATAATGACATCCGGTTGAATTTTTTCGATATGCATCAATAAATTATCATGCGAACTTAGAATAGCAACTACTTCATAACCAGCATCTTTCAATGCTCGCTCAAGAATGATTGAACGACCGGAATCGTCATCAACAATGGTTACATTCAGTTTACCCATGAAAATTTTTCTACAGCCAGACAATATTGAAGTTAGTAAATAATATACATCGCACAGTATTGTACCAACAGATTAGTATTCTATTGTGTGTAAATAAGTCATTTATTTGTTTTGTTTGAATAATTCATAATCTATTACACTTTATCTGTTGAGAGCAAGCAAAAATACATAATTAAATATCAGTAACTCAATGCCCTACTGACATATAAATGAATTTAGCTATAATAAACATTACAAGTTTTTTCTTATTTGAGGATTTAAGAAGAAATAGACATGTGCAAAACGTATGATAATTTCATTGTCAATTTAGTTTTCATGGAAAATAAAGAACAAGTCTTACTGTCCCGGTTTGATACGGTATATTTCACCACTATCAGTTGAAAAATATATCAGGCCTTCCGGACTTTGCGCTAATGCGCGTATTCGCTGATCAACTGAACCCAGCAGGCGCTCTTCACTAAGCGCTTCTCCTTTGTCATTAAGCACAATCCTATTTAAATGCCGTAACTTTAATGCACCTGCAAATAAATTTCCTTTCCATTTTGGAAACCTTTGACCTGAATACAGAAGCAGACTACCCGGTGCAATTGAAGGTGTATAGACTTTTACGGGCTGTTCCATTCCTATACGGTGCGTACCTTCACCAACCGCTATCGGTCCCCAATATTCTTTCCCATAAGAAATAACTGGCCAGCCATAATTTTTGCCCGGGTTGATGAGGTTGATTTCATCTCCACCTCGTGGGCCGTGTTCAATTTCCCACAGTTGTATTTTAGCACTATCAAAACTTAAGCCCTGCGGATTACGATGACCGTAGCTCCAAATTTCGGCCAGTGCAGTCGGATGGTTGACAAAAGGATTATCTTTGGGAATGGAGCCATCAAGGTTTAAACGAATGATGGTACCGGCATGATTTGTTAAGTCCTGTGCATTTTCTCTTATGCCGCGATCACCTATACCGAAAAAAACATGACCAGTATTGTCAAAAGCTATGCGGCTACCAAAATGTTGACTTTCATCTGTAGCTGAATCGCTGATCAGTAATTCTTGCCAGCTTGTAAAACGATCTTTATCTAATTTTGCCCGCGCCAGTACTGTCACGCCTTGCCCGACAACGTCTTTAACATAGGTGAAATAGATCCAGCCATTAGCAGAATAATCTGACGGAACCGCCACATCCAGCATGCCACCCTGCCCTTCACTCATGACCGATGGAGTATTCTTTAATTTTTTTAGACTCGCGCTATTTAAATCTAATAACGACACGACTCCGTGTCTTTCAGTAACAATGAGTTTGTCAGTTGAAAGAAAAGCCAAGCCCCATGGAACGCCAAGTCCCTCTATCACCTTTTCAATCCCGACAGGTACGCCAGCACTTTGGATTAATTTAACAGGAGAGTCTTTTGCAAGGACTGCGGTTGTAACGAGCAATAAACAATAGAAAGGGATGAATTGTAAATAACGAGGTAGCATTATTTTTTCGTCGGCAGTGCATCATATTTTTGTAATGCATTTACATCTTCATACCAGCATGCTTTATCCGCATAGTAAATATTATGTATAGGTCGATCGATTGGATCATCATCTAATGTACCAGCGGGAACAATGTGCGCTGTTCCGGTTTGATTTTTCCAGGGCAATGATGAGCCACATTTTTGACAAAACGAGGTTGCCAGATATTTAGCATCAGGTAATTCATACCGGGCAACCTGATCTTCACCTGTCAGCCATTCAAAATTCTCCGGATCAATAATAATATTAGAGGCATGTGCTGAACCCGTTATTTTTTGACAACGGTTACAATGGCAATATTGAAAAACCTTGGCTGGTCCGGTGAACTGGTAAGTCACATCACCACATAAACAGCTGCCTTTAAATTTTTCGTTACTCATAATCACTCGCCCCTTAAGAATTTTAGTGTGTTACTTTGTCGCCCCAGATTTCTTTCAATCTTTGATCTCTGCCACAACGCCAGCGATAATATTTGTAGCGAACTGAATTATTTTTATAGTAATCCTGATGATAACTTTCATCACCTTTGACCGGATAAAATGTCGTAACCGGTAAAATAGGTGTAATGACTTTTTGCCGCGGAAATTGTTTGATGACAGCCTGGCGCGACTTTTCTGCCAGCTCGCGTTCTTTATCATTTGCTACAAAAATAGCACTTAAATAACTGAAGCCTTTATCACAAAATTGACCTCGTGCATCAAAAGGATCCACATTTACCCAATAGTGATCGAGTAATTGTTTATAACTGACCTGAGCGGGATCATATGTTACTTCAACAGCTTCATAATGCCCCTTATGATTTCCCCGATAGGTTGGATTCCTTGCTGTTCCACCCGTAAAACCTGATATAACATCAGTCACACCATTAAGCTTTTCAAAATCAGATTCCATGCACCAAAAACAACCACCAGCAAAAACGGCTTTATCCGCAGATGCATTTGGCAGATAACTTATTAAACTTGTGAGCAATATAATAGCAGCATTAATTTTCATCTAATTGACTCCGATATAATCTCTGTAAAAAGACATTTAGATACGCGACAGGTTCACTGTTAATCAGTATCACCACGATATTGCTGTTGTAGCCCCTTTAGGAATATACGCAGTATTTGATCTTTACATTCACGGTGGTGTTTATGGCCAGGTTTACGAAAAAATGCACTGAGTTCATGTTTACTCATACGAAAATCAGATAAATTCATAATTTCAAGAATATCCTCAGCCTGAAGGTTTAAGGCAATTTTTAACTTCATAAAAATCGCATTATTACTGAGATCTTTTTCAGGCACGGGCTGAGGACCTTCCCGCTTGCCTCGTTTATCATTGATTAAACCATTAAGATAAGTCGCAAGCATAACATCTGTTAATTTCTCAAAAGTAGGATCATCTTCTGGCTTCATCCAGTTGCTCACCTGTGCACGCGTTACCTCACAATCCGCAGCAGCAAATAACGCAATCATTTTGTCGTCATTAAAATCAAAAATATAGCGAACACGGCGTAAAATATCATTATTTGTCATGGACACTTCCAGTAAGTTTGATACATATTTTCTCAGATGCAAATTCAATAATATCACCTGAATTGATTTTTTTTCGTTTTCTCGTTTCAACTTTACCATTAACGAGTACCAGGCCTTGCTCAATCACTAATTTCGCTTCGCCACCGCTTGCTGTCATTCCTTCGAACTTGAGGATTTTATATAATTCAACCGGCTCATTCCTAATTTCAACATCTCGCATTCAATATCCAGATCGCATTTAAATATACAATAATCCTATTGTACCGTTTAATCGCATTCTAAAATGGCACATATTAAATTTATTTACACTAAAATAAGTTCTGTTTAGTGCTATTTAATATTGGGATACAGCCAGACTGTGCATGCTTTAGAAGAAACACCTGAAATAGCCAGTTAAAACAACAAGTTACGAAGAAAAGGTACCTTACTCTAACAAATGAAATTATACTAACAGGTTACTATTTATATAGTGAGTCTAATCTCATCTCGATTGCTACAAGCAAATTAATCTTGGTTTCATTTAACAAAAAATGCCATGTTGCATTTAAGTTCGCATGTTGTTATTAATATTATATTAGTATACAAATCGAAGGTTTAACTTAATTCTTCCTAAATTATATGAAATACAATCCACCACCCCATACTTCTCTTGACATTCTTTATGAGGATGAATTTTTACTGATAGTAAACAAACCAGGCGGCTTACTGTCCGTTCCCGGACGTGGTGCAGAAAAACAAGATTGTTTGATTACGCGAATCCAAAAAAAATACCCCTCTGCTTTAATTGTTCACCGCTTAGATATGTCGACATCAGGCTTAATGATCATCGCACTAGGAAAAGAAATGGAACGGGAACTCAGTATCTTATTTCAGAACAGAAAAGTTAACAAAAAATATATTGCCGTGGTTGATGGAAAAATCAAAGACAAATGTGGCGAAATTAATTTACCACTCATGACAGACTGGCCAAACCGACCAAAACAAAAGATTGACTTTGAATCGGGAAAAACATCAAAAACATGCTATGTACTTTTATCTTATGACGAAAATAATGATTCTAGTCGACTCGAACTTATTCCAATAACGGGAAGAACTCATCAACTCAGAATTCATTTGCAATCCATTAATCATGCTATACTGGGCGATGAATTATATGCAGATGATGATGTCATAAAAAAATCTGAACGATTGCTATTACATGCATCCCGTATCTCTTTTCAACATCCCCGTAATGATGAAAAACATATCGATATTCAGCTTGCACCCTGTTTTTAATTTTTCAAAAGTAAACAACCTATAATTTTATCAGCCCATGTTATTGATCCAATATCACTATAAACCTCTGGCAATATCTGATTTTATATCGTCTATTGATTCCAGACCGACTGAAACGCGGATTAAACCGTCACTAATGCCGGCTTTCAGTTTTTCTTCATCCGTTAAACGACCATGCGTTGTTGTTGCTGGATGAGTAATCGTCGACTTTGCATCACCTAAATTTGCTGTAATGGATAATAATTTTGTTGCATCAATCAATTTCCAGGCTGCTTCTTTGCCCCCCTTAACTTCAAACGACAAAACACCACTACCTGCAAATTGTTGTTCTCTTGCTAAAGCATACTGAGGATGCGACTCCAATCCAGAGTAATACACTTTATTAACAGAGGCATGTTGTTCTAAAAATTGAGCAAGCTCTAAAGCGTTCGCACTATGCGCCTTCATTCTTAAACTTAACGTTTCCAGTCCTTTTAAGAATATCCATGCATTAAACGGGCTGAGTGTAGGCCCTGCTGTGCGTAAAAAGCCAAAGACTTTTTCACCGACTAATTCTTTATTACCGACCACAGCTCCACCCATTGCCCGGCCTTGACCATCAATATATTTTGTTGCTGAGTGAATAACAATATCCGCCCCCAACTTTAAGGGTTGTTGTAATACCGGTGTACACAAACAATTATCAACAACGAGTAAACAATCATTTTCATGAGCCAGATCAGCCAGCACTTTTAAATCTGCAACTTCTGTTAATGGATTAGATGGCGTTTCTAAAAATAATATTTTTGTTTCTGGTTTAATTGCCGCTTTCCATGCTTCTATATCTGTTAGATCAACAAATGTCGTATCAACACCAAAGGGTTGTAAATATTTATTGAAGAGAACAACCGTGGTACCAAAAACAGAGCGTGAAGAAACAATATGATCACCTGCCTGTAGTAAAGCAATACACGTTGTTAGAATTGCAGACATCCCTGAAGAGGTCGCCACACAACTCTCTCCTCCTTCAAGCGCAGCTAAACGCTGTTCAAAAGTACGAACGGTTGGGTTGGTAAAACGGGAATAAATATTCCCGGGGCTTTCACCACTAAAGCGTGCAGCAGCTTCTGCCGCGCTTGGAAATACAAAACTTGACGTTGGGAAAATAGGTTCGCTATGTTCACCTTCTGCGGTGCGAACCTGTCCAGCCCGTACTGCAAGGGTTTCAAGTGCCCATTGTTCATCAAACTCTGACATTGCTATCTCCACATTTAATTAATTTCGGGCATAAAAAAACCCACTTCAACTAAAGCAGGTTTTCCTCACTTTAGCTGTACTTTTAATGCGCCCGCAAGCTGATATCAAATCGGCGCTCTTCTGAGGTAACAAGAGTTACTCAGAAGATAATAGAGTAGATGATGATTGATTAAATGTCAATTTAAGCGTTATTATGGAGCTCGATCACTTCATTGTCTGCTTCATCACTTTCCCGGCTGGCATCATTCCTTAAAGACTCAATATGGTTCAGATACGACTCATTAATATCGCCAGTAACATATTGACCATCAAAAACCGAGGTATCGAATTCTTTTATATGCGGTGCTTTTTCCCGCACGGCTTCAATGAGATCCTCTATTTTTTGATAAAATAATTTATCAGCACCAATTTCTTTTGCGATTTCATCAACGTTTCGACCGTGACCAATCAACTCAACTGCTGCAGGCATATCGATGCCATAAACATTGGGATAACGTACTGCCGGGGCAGCTGACGCAAAATATACTTTTTTTGCACCTGCATCTCGTGCCATTTGAATAATCTGTTGCGAGGTTGTACCGCGTACAATAGAGTCATCCACTAACAACACGTTTTTACCCTTAAACTCTAATTCAATCGCATTAAGTTTTTGCCTAACCGATTTTTTACGTTGTTGTTGTCCGGGCATAATAAAGGTCCTGCCAATATAACGGTTCTTGATAAAACCTTCGCTATATTTCACGCCTAAAGTATACGACAACTCTAAAGCCGAAGTTCGGCTGGTATCAGGAATAGGTAAAACCACATCAATATCATGATTAGGAAATTCTTTCAAAATCGTTTTTGCCAAATAATCGCCCATGCGTAAACGCGCTTTATAAACGGACACGCCATCAATAATGGAGTCCGGACGCGCAAAATAAACATGTTCAAAAATACACGGGGATAGCATTGGTGCTTCTGCGCATTGACGAGAAAAAAGTTCGCCCTGGTTATCAATAAAAATGGCTTCGCCGGGTGCAATATCGCGAACCATTTCAAAATCTAATGAATCAATTGCGACAGACTCTGAGGCAACTATGTGTTCAATGCCTTTTTCAGTTTCTCGCCTGCCGAACGCGACCGGGCGAATGCCGTGTGGATCGCGAAAAGCAACAATACCGCGCCCGGTGATCATAGCAACAACCGCGTAAGCACCCTTACAACGTTTATGTACATTTTCTATAGCATCAAAAATATTGTTTGCGGTAATATCTAAATCAGGACTTACCGTTTCTTGTAATTCATGAGCAAAGATATTTAATAGTATTTCAGAATCAGAATTTGTATTGATGTGACGACGGTCCTGTACAAATAAATCATGTTTTAAGTCTTCAGCATTGGTTAAGTTACCATTATGTGCCAGAGCAATACCGTACGGAGAATTCACATAAAAAGGTTGAGCTTCTGATGAAGAAAAACAACCTGCTGTTGGGTATCGTACATGACCAATACCAATATTACCTTTCAAGTTAAGCATATGGCGAGTATGGAAAACATCTTTTACTAAACCATTATCTTTACGTAAGTACATACGATCATCTTCACAGGTCACGATACCTGCTGCATCCTGACCACGATGTTGTAACACGGTTAAACCATCATACAGCTGCTGGTTTACGGGAGTATGGCCGACAAGTCCAATAATTCCACACATAAATATTTTTCCTAGGTATTTAAACGGTTAAATTAAAATTTAAAATATCGAGCAATATCAGCTGGTAACAATTCAGTTAACCAGGATGCAATGACTTCAAAGCGAAACAGAAAAAAAGATTCATTCCACCAGGACTCTTTCGGTAAGGAAGTCAGACCTAACAACATAACAATTATTGTTACTAACAAAATACCGCGTAAAAAACCAAACACACTACCAAGTGTACGATCGATACTTGTAAGGCCAACTCGTTGTACAAATTGTGATGCAAAGAAATTTATCAGCGCACCAACAATTAAAGATAAAACAAACAAGCAGACAAATGCAGCAAGCAAACGTAAGGTAGGATCTTTGATTGAACTACCAAATAGTTCTGCCATACCAGAAGAAAAGCTCATTGCTATCCACAACGATGCTAACCAGCCCGTCAGCGACAATGCTTCCTTTACAAAACCACGCATCAAGCTAATGATTACAGAAAGAAAAATAATACCCAAAACAATAAAATCAGCAACAACCATTTATATCATTCCATATTATGGATGTTTAACAACCAAACCGCTTAAATTCATTTCTTTTTTCAACTTTATCTTAATCTTTTCCGCTTTTTCTTTACTTGTTTGCGGCCCCACTCGAACACGATAAATAGCCGTATTCTTTTTCATAATGCGGTCAACAAAAGCGTACAGTTTTTTCTTGCGTATCTTTTCTTGCAGTGCCAAAGCATTTGTTCTGTTTTTAAAACTCCCTACCTGCACAGCCCAAACATTATCTGTTATTAACGGCTTTTTATCCTCCTTCAATATGGACGCATTTTTAATGCTGTCAATTATAGAAGGTGACTGGGGTTTCACCACTTCAGGTTCAGGCAAGCCCTTTGCAATAGGCATTTTTTTAGGATTAACCTGATAAGACTTCGTTTCTTGCATTTCTTTAATATCAATATGTTTGATATTACGAATTTCAGCACTGCGCTCAGGCACATTACTTCCAAATACAGGCATTTCCATGTCTCGCCCGCCACTGAGTAAAATCGGGATGAAAATCACTGCCAGTGCAACCAGCACCACGGCACCAACCAAGCGTTGTTTTAAGCGACCTTCTTCCACCATGCCTCCTGAGCAGTAAAATAGCTAAAGTACATTCTGTATCCAGAGCGTATTATATTCCTAGCTGCAGTGCGAATTCCACTGTATAAAATGATCCAAAAATAATAATCCTGTCACCACTTTTCGCCTCACTATCAGCCGCCTGAATGGCTTGCTCTACTCCCGAAAAACAATCTACCCGCGTTTTTTCATCTAACCCCTGCAAAACAGCCGCTAATTGAGCTGACTTTGCACCCCGGGGAACATCTAAATCAGCGACATACCACTTTGATATTTTTGGCAACATTACCGATAAAGCTTCTGCATGTGCTTTATCTTCTAACATCCCTAATACGGCAACATTATTTCCACCACACACTTGCAAACTCAGCAATTCAGCTAAACACACCATACTGGATTCATTATGAGCAACATCCAGAATATGCATAGGGTCGCCGGGTTGGCACTGAAAGCGGCCAGGTAGCGAAACAGATAATAAGCCCGCTTTAATCTGTTTTTGATTAACAGATAATCTATCGGCCAGCTGCTCAATCACCATTAAAACCCCGGCAGCATTATCGAGCTGGTGTTCTCCGCGTAAGTTAGGTTGCGGTAAAGCAGTACGCTGCTGTGTGCCTGATTGCCAATCCCATGCCGCGTAGCCCGCGCCTTTTTTCCAGCTAAAATCTTTACCGCGCTGAAGTAGTCTTGCCCCCACCTTTATTGCTGTCTCGGATATACTATTTGGCATATCGGGACTACTGTAAACCACCGGCCGGGCTTTTCGCATAATACCTGCTTTTTCAACCGCAATGGTTTCACGATCATTTCCAAGCCAGGCGGTATGATCAATGCCAATTGAGGTAATCAGTGCGACATCAGCATCAATGATATTGACAACATCCAGACGCCCCCCTAAGCCGACCTCTAAAATGATAAGGTCGGGCATTGCGCGAAAAAAAATATCTAACGCCGCTAACGTCCCAAACTCAAAATAAGTTAAAGAGATCTCTTCGTTATCTTCATCGCATAAGTTATTAAACTCAGCATGATTAAGCCGTGCCTGATCAATTCGTTCAAAGGCTTCACAAATCATGTTATCACTCACCTCTTCAGCATTGAGATGAATGCGCTCATTGTAACGAAGCAAATGAGGTGAAGTATATACGCCCGTTTGATAACCGGCACTCTGGTAAATAGATTCCAATAAAGCAACACTGGAACCTTTACCGTTGGTTCCAGCAACAGTAATAACCGGACATGGCGGCAACGAAGAATGCATACGCCTGAACACTTTGGTAACACGCTCAAGGCCAAGCTCAATATTTGAGTGATGTAAACCCTCTTGCCAATCTAACCATTCCTGAAGAGTAGAGAAACGCATTATTAAAAACTCAAAAATAAAAAAGGTGGTTTAAAACCACCTTTTGGACATAAATTATATCTGACTTTCATGGGAAAGATTTTTTGTTCCAGCAAGGCAAATTTGATTGAAAAACCGGAGTTTGCGATTAGCAAATGAGGATTTTGAAATCAAATTTAACGCTGCTGGGGCGAAAAAGATAAACCATGAATCAGGCTGCAGGTTTCTGCATCATCATGGAGAGTAATGACGCCACCTTATCGCGCATATCACGACGATCAACAATCATATCCACCGCACCATGCTCTAATAAGAACTCACTACGTTGGAAGCCATCCGGGAGAACTTCACGTACGGTCTGTTCAATAACACGCGGACCCGCAAAACCAATTAAAGCATTCGGTTCTGCAATATTAATATCACCCAACATCGCTAAACTCGCTGATACACCGCCCATGGTAGGGTCGGTTAATATAGAGATAAAAGGTAAAGATTGTTGACGCATACGTGCCAGCGCTGCACTGGTTTTTGCCATTTGCATTAACGAGAACAAGGCCTCTTGCATACGTGCACCACCACTCGCTGAATAACACACCAATGGAATATTTTCTTTTAAACAAACATTAACCGCACGAACAAAACGTTCACCTACCACAGAGCCCATAGAACCGCCCATGAATTTAAATTCAAACGCTGCGGCAACAAGCGGAACACCTTTAACTGTGCCTTTCATGACAATTAAAGCATCATGTTCATTGGTGGCCTTTTGAGCCTGAGTAATACGATCTTTGTATTTTTTTAAATCTTTAAATTTAAGCGCATCAACAGGCTTTAGATTTTCACCGATTTCACTGCGGCCATCTTCATCAAGAAATTTTTCTAAACGAAAACGTGCCCCAACACGTGCATGTTGATCACACTTAGGACAAACATCCAAGTTACGTTCCATTTCAGCACGATATAAAACAGCACCACAAGAAGCACATTTGGTCCATAAGCCTTCAGGCATATTTTTACGTGAGCCGCCATCAATTCGAATACGTTCGGGGAGTAATTTGCTAAACCAATTCATGGCTGAAATCCTGTCTTATTTTCTTTAAGTTATATTCAATTACAGCTTAATTTTACGCATCGAGAGCTTGTCGCATTTCAGATAACAACTTGCAAACGGCTGTGTTTGCATTATCAACCGAATCAAGATTTTCCTCAATACGTTTAATAATAGCACTTCCAACGACAACCGCATCTGCCACACTGGCAACATTTTTAGCTGACTCGGCATCCTTAATACCAAAGCCTACGCCAACGGGCAAATCTGTCAATCGACGTATGTTAGAAACGCGATCTTGTACTGCTTTTATATCTAAATGCCCTGCCCCTGTAACGCCTTTAAGGGAAACATAGTACAAAAAGCCGCCACTGGCATCATTAATTGCCTTAATTCTGTTATCACTCGTTGTTGGTGAAATAAGAAAAATACGATCAAGGCCTTCTGCTTTCAATGCTTCGACGTAATCTTTGGCTTCTTCTGGCGGAATATCCACTGTTAAAAGCCCGTCAATGCCGGCTTTAGCAGCAGATTTGGCAAATTCAACATACCCCATAACCTCGACTGGATTAAGATAACCCATTAATATCACTGGGGTTTCCTGATCTTTTTGGCGAAACTCAGCCACCATAGCAATAACATCACGAAGACTGACATTGAATTCTAAAGCCCGCTCCATTGCTTTCTGAATCACCGGACCTTCTGCCATAGGGTCTGAAAAAGGCACCCCTAATTCGATCAAATCGGCCCCCGCTTCCACCATGGCATGCATCATAGGAACGGCATTTTCTGGGCTTGGATCACCGGCCGTAAAATACGGAATTAGAAGCTTACGCCCCTCTTTGGCACGCAATTCGAATCGTGACGCTATTCTACCCACATCTTGTCGGCTCATACGTTAATGCCCTCAATATTTGCAACAGTGTGGATGTCTTTATCGCCACGACCTGAGAGGTTCACAATAATAATTTCATCTTTACTCATAGTTGGCGCAAGTTTTGTGGCATAGGCTAGCGCATGGCTGGACTCTAAGGCAGGGATAATCCCCTCAATTTTGGTTAAATCATGAAACGCCTGTAACGCTTCTTCATCATTAATCGCCACATATTCAGCACGACCAATATCTTTTAACCATGCATGTTCCGGCCCCACCCCGGGGTAATCCAGGCCCGCTGAAATAGAGTGAGTTTCAATAATTTGGCCGTTGTCATCTTCCACCAGATAAGTACGGTTACCATGTAATACACCCGGTTTACCCGCACATAATGGCGCAGCATGATTTCCGGTTTCAATACCATCACCTGCGGCTTCAACACCGATAATTTTCACCTCTTTGTCATCAATAAAGGGATGGAAAAGACCAATCGCATTTGAACCACCACCAACACATGCCACCACCGCATCGGGCAGACGACCTTCATGTTCCAGAATTTGCTCACGTGCTTCACGACCTATAATGGTTTGGAAATCACGCACCATGGCCGGATAAGGATGTGGCCCCGCTACTGTGCCGATGATATAAAAAGTATCATCAATATTGGTAACCCAGTCGCGCATGGCTTCATTTAACGCATCTTTTAACGTCGCCGAACCGGCGGTTACCGGCACAACGGTTGCACCTAAGAGTTTCATACGATAAACATTGGCAGCCTGTCGCTCAATATCAACCGCGCCCATATACACAATACATTCAAGCCCTAAGCGCGCGCACACCGTTGCGGTTGCAACCCCATGCTGACCTGCACCTGTTTCCGCAATAATACGTGTTTTACCCATACGCTTAGCCAGTAAAGCCTGGCCTACGGTATTATTTATTTTATGCGCACCGGTATGATTCAAATCTTCACGCTTAAGATAAATCTTCGCTCCACCTAACTCCCTTGACCAGCGTTCAGCAAAATAAAGCGGTGATGGACGCCCCACATAATTTTGTAACTCCCAATCGAGTTCCGCTAAAAAGTCTTTATCGACCATGAATTTTTCATAGGCAAGACGTAACTCCGTTAACGGCCCCATTAATGTCTCTGCAACAAATAACCCACCGTATACACCAAAATGACCTTTATCATCCGGTTGTTGATATTTTTCAGCCAACGCGCTGTACCTCTTTAATGAATTGTTCGATTTTTTTATGATCTTTAACCGCCGTCCGGGATTCTACACCACTACTCACATCGACTGCGTACGGTTTAACCGTTTCAACAGCCAAAGCAACATTTTCGGGATTCAGTCCACCTGCCAAAATAATCGGGACAGGTAAATTGTCGGGAACCAGGCTCCAGTCAAAACATTTACCTGTCCCCCCCCCTTTTTCATTATCAAGTAAGATGGCCTTAGCCTTACGATATTTTTTAGCAAAAGCGGTAATATCAGATTGCTCATTCATCCCCAGAACCTTGACATACGGCATATCAAATTGTTCACAGAATTCCGCTGTTTCATCGCCATGGAATTGCAGTAACATTAAAGGCACAGACTTTAATGTTCTTCGCACCGTTTCTGCATCATCATTCATGAACAAACCTACGACCGTGATAAATGCAGGTAGCGATTCAGCAATTATCCCCGCCGCCGATAAACTGACACAACGTGGACTTTTTTCAACAAAAATCAGGCCGATAGCATCCGCACCACACTCAACAGCCTTGAGCGCATCTTCTAAATGCCTAATTCCACAGATTTTAATACGTGTGCGCAACCGACTATCCCAGGAAACTGAATTAACCTACTTGAAGGCACTTATTTTACAGTAACTCAGGATAATCCGCTAATTTGAAAATTAATTGCTGCACAAGATTGGAAATGCTAATGATTGTTTCGTAAAAATAACCGCCTACCTTCCAGGGTAGCGTTCAGACACGAATAAATTCCTGCTAACCATCAATAAAACCGATCAAAAACAACAGTTTAGTAAAGAACCTATTAATACTCGATTAAAACCACGTTATTGTATTCAATGAACCGTTTCGCGTTTCGCCAGCATTACCCTAACCTGCTCCGCACATTCTGGCATCGAGAGAATGAAATGGCCGAAGCAATCTCATGGTAAAGAAGGAATAACAAAGAGAGTCCGCGTTAGCGCTAAAAAACACGTGTTTTTTAGTGTTACCTCGCAATGACCGGGAGCATTAAATTTCCAGGCGATCCCTCAGAGGGCAGAGATCCCTCACAGCAGACATTATCAAACTTTAAACATACTGATCATTTGCTGTAGCTCGTTAGCCGTGCGTTCCAGTTCTTGACACGAAGCCGCCGTATGCTCAGCACCTTGTGCGGCCTGAATAGAAAGCGTATTAACACTCACGATATTTTGATTTATTTCTTCTGAAACTGACGACTGCTCTTCCGCTGCTGTTGCTATCTGTGTGTTCTGTTCTGCAATGTGAGACACCGCTTGCGTAATCGCGGATAATGCTTGTCCTGCTAACTCTGCTTTTTCTACTGTGACTTGTGTATTTCCTTTCCCTTTATCCATTGCATCCACTGCTGAAATTGCCCCAGCCTGTAACCTTTCAATCATTTGTTGGATTTCCTGAGTAGATTCCTGGGTGCGACTCGCTAATGTTCTGACTTCATCGGCAACAACCGCAAAACCACGCCCTTGTTCACCCGCGCGAGCCGCTTCGATTGCAGCATTAAGCGCCAGTAAATTAGTTTGCTCGGCAATACCTTTAATAACATCTAAAACACTGCCGATTTGTTCAGTATCCTCTTTCAATACATTGATTGTTTCTGAGGTATGACCAACATCTTCGGCTAACGCATTAATTGAGGTAATCACTTCGCCAACAACTCGTTGTCCTTTCGATGATTCACTATCGGCAGAATGGGCTGATTCAGATGCCTGACTTGCATTTCTAGCAACTTCCTGAACAGTTGCTGTCATTTCATTCATCGCAGTTGCAACCTGTTCAATCTTTCCTTCTTGTTGATTAACGTTTAGTTTTGTATCGACGCTTAACTCTGTTAACTGTTTCATTTCTGTACTTAACTTCTCACTTGTACCTGAAACTTGTTTAATCAAATTTTGTATTTTTACAACAAAAGAGTTAAAGGCAACAGCCAACTGCTGAACTTCCTTGCCGCCTTTTTCATTTAAACGTTGAGTGAGATCTCCATCACCACTGGCAATATCATTTAAAGAATCAGTCACCGTAGAAAATGCTACTTTAATGCTGCGAGTAATAAAAAAGCCTATTAAAATACTTAAAAATGTGGCCACAACAGCGATAATCAACGTCCTCGTTAAAGTAAAACTGGTATGCGCAAGCATGTCTTCCTGAATAGTTTTATTTTTTGCTGATTCCTGATTTTTTAATTTTTGTACTGCGATGCGTACTTTTCGCCAGTTAGGATGCTCTACTGTTTTCAGTAATGTTATTGCCGACTCAACCTCTCCGGCTTTAACTAACTCAAGCACGCGGAGTTTCGCTTTACGTGATTTTTTCCAGGCTTTTTCTATCGATGCATAGTCAGAAATTAATTGATCGTTTTTCTGCGGCATTGAACGAACAAGTTTAAAGGCATCATCAAAACGTTGAATTGCAGCAACCACAACTTTATGTGGCTTTTTTGCTTTAGGTTTTAAGACAAGGTTACGCAGTGCAACTCCGGAAAGCAGACCATCTGCAAACATTGTTTGATAAGCTGACTGACGAGATAAATTTTCATTAAAAAATTTATCCGATTCGTTTGACGTTGAGAACATCCCGGTAAGTGCGCTCCAAAGCGCCACTATAAAAAGCGATATTACAAGAATATTTGCGACAATTAATTTTTTCTGGATGCTCATATTAGATAACATTGTAAATGACTCCGTAATTTTTATTACTAACTTACTAATGCCCTACATAGCGGCATAAATACAAATATCTTTACCTCAAAAAAACAGCGGGTATTTATTATTCAGAGTAAATATCAACACCTCTTTTAAGGGTATTAACTGCAAAGATAGACCGATAAAAATACATGATGATGTCATAAGCAAAAACCCGTTAGCATCATAATGAAATAGTAGTAGTTTTATTAACTAAAGGGAGAAAGCATCATGTCCACAGGTCTAACTATTGCTCTAGTCTGTGCCCTCATTGGCATCGGTTATGGCGTCATTTCAATTTTCAGTGTTTTATCGAAACCCATGGGGAATGATAAAATGGTGGAGATTGCTAACGCAGTTCAGGAAGGTGCCATTGCTTACCTGGCACGCCAGTACACAACCATAAGTATGGTCGGTACTGTTTTATTTATCGTTATGGGCTTTGCCCTTGGCTGGTATAGCGCAATAGGTTTTGCAATTGGCGCTATTCTTTCTGGTCTTGCAGGCTACATTGGTATGCACGTATCTGTTCGTTCTAATTCACGTACCGCAGAAGCTGCTAAAAAGGGTATTAACCCGGCTTTACAAGTTGCATTTAAAGGTGGCGCTATCACGGGTATGTTAGTGGTCGGCCTTGGTCTTTTAGGTGTTGCAGGTTATTACACTGTCTTAACCGTTTTAATGGGTGTTTCTCAAACAGATGCACTGCATGCACTGGTTGGTCTTGCATTTGGTGGCTCACTCATCTCTATCTTTGCCCGTTTAGGCGGTGGTATCTTCACTAAAGGAGCAGACGTAGGTGCGGATATCGTCGGTAAGGTTGAAGCCGGTATTCCTGAAGATGACCCGCGCAACCCGGCAACTATTGCTGATAACGTCGGTGACAACGTCGGTGACTGTGCGGGTATGGCTGCCGATTTATTTGAAACATACGCAGTAACCATTATCGCAACCATGTTACTCGGTGGTTTGGTAATGAGCCAAATCGGTGAATTAGCGGTCACTTATCCGCTCGTTCTCGGTGGTGTTTCAATTATTGGTTCTATCATCGGGACTTTCTTCGTAAAAACGTCTGATGGCGCTAAAATCATGAATGCACTTTATAAAGGCACCATTGTTTCTGCTGTTATCTCTGCGGTTTCATTCTATTTTGTGACACAGAATATGATGGGCGATGTTGCATTAACATTGTCAAATGGCAACGTTGTTGGCGCAGCTGAATTCTATTATTCTGCACTAATCGGTTTGGCACTCACGATAGCAATGATCCTCATTACTGAGTATTACACTGCAACTGAATTTGCGCCGGTTAAAAGCATTGCAAAAGCATCAACCACAGGTGATGGTACAAATGTTATTGCCGGTTTAGGTGTTTCAATGAAATCAACTGCACTACCTGTGTTGTCAATTTGTGCATCTATCTGGGGCGCATATGAGTTAGCCGGTTTATACGGTATCGCAATTGCCGCAACCTCAATGTTATCTATGACCGGTATTATCGTTGCGCTTGATGCCTACGGCCCTATTACCGATAACGCGGGCGGTATTGCTGAAATGGCTGAGCTTCCTGAAGACGTACGTACAACAACGGATGCGCTTGATGCTGTTGGTAATACAACTAAAGCAGTCACTAAAGGTTATGCGATTGGTTCAGCCGGTCTTGCCACACTCGTTCTGTTTGCGGATTACACGCATACATTAGCCGCTAACGGGCAAACTGTGTCTTTTGATCTGTCCAACCATTTGGTCATTATCGGTCTGTTTATTGGTGGTCTGATCCCTTACTTATTCGGTGCAATGGCAATGGAAGCAGTAGGCCGGGCAGCGGGAGATATCGTCACGGAAGTACGTCGGCAGTTTAAAGAAAAGCCGGGCATTATGGATTACTCTGAAAAACCGGATTACTCTAAAGCGGTAGATTTGTTAACCAAGGCGGCGATTAAAGAAATGCTCATTCCTTCTTTATTGCCCGTAGCCGTACCCATTATTGTCGGCCTGACTTTGGGTGCCGAAGCTTTAGGTGGTGTTTTAATCGGTACTATCGTTACCGGTCTCTTCGTTGCTATCTCTATGACCACCGGTGGTGGCGCATGGGATAACGCAAAGAAATATATCGAAGACGGCAACCATGGCGGTAAAGGGTCTGATGCCCATAAAGCCGCAGTAACCGGTGATACGGTTGGTGACCCTTATAAAGATACGGCAGGTCCTGCGATTAACCCTCTGATTAAAATTATGAATATTGTAGCGTTGTTAATCGTACCACTACTATAAAATAACTTAGTCTTTAAGAATAAATGAGGGGGCTTTATGCCCCTTTATTTTTTATGCGTTAATTTATATTTAACAAAGACACCAGCAAAGGTAAATAAAGATAATAAAACTAACGGAGCAATTGTTGATACATTTAACAGTGATGTAATTGTGGCCGAACTGCTTAAGTTATAGATGATATCAGCGTAAATATATGATTTTAACCCTACGCCTAAAAACGCAGCTGCAATAAAGTGACTTAACCTCACTCTTAATATACCTGAACTATAGTTAACTAATGAATGAGGAAAGCCAGGAAAAACACGCAAAGCAAACAAAGTGAAGAAATTATCTTCTTTATGTAAAAATCGATAGGCGTGTGAAGTTTCAACTTTTTTAACCCACTCATCAGATAAATAGCTCGAAAAAAAGTAGGCTCCTACACCACCTAAACAAGCCCCGACGGCAACAATTAATGTCGTAGTAACAGGTGGGTATATTGTAGCAGCAACCCAAAATATTAATGAACCTGCAAGGGCAAAAGTAAACAGGATAAGTTGTAATAATATTAAGATGACAACCAACCACCATTGATCTGCATACTCTCTTGCAAAAACAAGTAATACTTCAACATCAAGCACTCCAGATAATTGTAATATAAAGCCAATCGCCACCAGAATTATAAGCAGTAACAGCTTTCTAAATTTTTTTAACTGGTTCAAGAATAAGGTTATAAACATAGATTTAATCAATATATTACAATAAGGTAATCACATACACTATACGATAATAACATTGTTAGAAACAACAAGAGAGAAACATGAACTTCACTGCCCAATTAAAACTTTGGATTCGCTATCATCGTGTCACAGCCACACTTATTGCAATAAGTTTAATTGTTGCTCTAATTTCAAATATCGGAAGCAATTTTCAATTTATACGTGTTCTCTTGATGTCTGAATATCGAACAGGATTAAGTGAAATTTATTCAGGACAAGTCTGGCGTTTATTCACCCCTGCTTTCATTCATTTTGGCATTATACATATTGCCTTTAACTTATTGTGGCTTTATCAACTCGGTAGCGCCATCGAGCAACGCCAAAGCTCTAAACGAATGCTATTACTCGTTGTCATTATCGCTGTATTATCAAATTTAGCGCAATTTATTTGGAGTGGCCCTCTATTTGGCGGCATGTCCGGCGTGGTTTATGGCTTACTGGCTTACCTTTGGATCCAGGGAAAATTTAATCCTGCTGCCGGGCTTTGGCTGGATAAAAATACAACAATAATGATGTTGATATGGTTTGCACTTTGCTGGTCAGGGCTGGTTGGTAATATTGCTAATATGGCACATACCATCGGACTTATCTCAGGAGCTATTTTAGGGCTACTTTATTCACCACAATTATTTCGTAAAACAAATTTTAACTAGATAGATATTTTTTAACTGTACTACCGCACTTCTAATAACAAATTTTTCTATAGCTTTAACCAAATATTGGCAGGTTAACAGCTTTGGGTAAAATAAATTCTTCGGGATAATCCACTCGAACTAAATATAAGCCATGTGGTGGAGCTGTGATGCCACCTAATTTACGATCTTTTAATTGCAGGACTTCCTTAGCCCAGTCCGGTTCTTTTTCTGTAGCACCAACGGTCATTAATACACCCGCCATATTTCTTACCATATGATGTAAAAATGCATTTGCTTCTATATCTAAAAAGATAAAGTTACCTTGTCGGCTAACATCAAACTGATGTAAAACACGCACAGGGGATTTGGCCTGACAACCAATAGCACGATAAGAAGAAAAATCGTGCTCACCGATTAAATGGTTCGCTGCTTGCTGCATACGCTGCTCATCAAAGTCACGGTAATCCCATGTCACTAATTTATTTAAATATGAAGGGCGTGTTTTTCGTGAAAAAATCACATAACGATAAGCACGTCTAAATGCTTTAAATCGGGCATGAAATTCACCACTAACTTCCTGCGCCCAAAGAATGGTTATGCCATCAGGTAAATGTGCATTGGCTCCATTTACCCATTGATAAGAATCGCGCAGCACATCCGTGTCGAAGTGAATAATTTGTTCAGTTGCATGAACACCCGTGTCGGTACGCCCTGCACAAACAACACGTACAAAATGATTAGCCACTTTACTCAATGCTTTTTCAACGGCTTCCTGGACTGAAGGAGAATGATCCTGAAACTGCCAGCCACAAAACGGGCGTCCATCATATTCTATGCCAAGTGCAATTCTCATATTTCTATTTTACTTTTTTTCGCTATCTATAAACAAGAAGGCCACACTTTATAGTGTGGCCTTTAAGTGAAAGTTGAAAAATTATGTCCTCAACTTAAGCCTACTTACACAATTTGTCCCATCAATTCCTGAGCTTCTTCTTTTTGGCTGTCGCTTCCTTCTTCCATTACTTCGCTCAAAATACTTCTGGCTCCTTCCGGATCACCCATATCAATATAAGCTTTTGCAAGGTCTAATTTTGTACCCACTTCATCGCCACTAACAAGCTCATCATCGGTATCGTTTTCATCGTCAAGAGATAAATCTAATGTAGAACCATTCAGACTGTCATCTATAGCAGAGTCTGACTCTTCTGAAAGGCTATCAATAGAAAAATCATCTTCGGGTTCTGGTGAGTCCGTTTCAGCTTTTTCTTCGGGCGTTTCATCTCTCGAATCATCATCAGACATTCCAAGATCAAAGTCCAGATCATTATCGCTTGTTTCAGTCTCAGTAATTTCAGACTCTGTAGTTTGTTCTGACTCAGAGGCATCGCCCATATCAAGATTAAAATCTAAAGTATTATCGTCCGTTAATTTTGTTTCCTCAGCTTCAAACTTTGTATCCGTTTCAGAATCTTCTGCAGTCGTA